>Ga0214923_10000069_pt1 | contig 139473 bp, 127 predicted proteins | sample LL1510_MetaG_FD_177993 | JGI IMG/M metagenome (GOLD analysis project Ga0214923, IMG submission 177993) | Freshwater microbial communities from Lake Lanier, Atlanta, Georgia, United States - LL-1510 | ecosystem: Environmental > Aquatic > Freshwater > Lake | place: USA: Georgia | collected... | reverse complement strand
TGATGCCCAAAGCGGCCTTGCTCGACCCTGAACTGACCTTGGGTTTGCCGCCCCTGCTCACCGCTGCCACGGGCATGGATGCGATTGCGCACTGCATGGAGACTTTCATGGCCGCCCCTTTTAACCCGCCCGCCGATGGCATTGCCCTGGACGGATTGGCCCGGGGCTGGGCCCACATTGAGCGTGCCACCCGAAACGGCCAAGACCGCGAGGCCAGGTTGCAAATGATGAGCGCTTCCATGCAAGGGGCGATGGCCTTTCAAAAAGGCCTGGGCTGTGTGCACAGCCTGAGCCACAGCCTGGGTGGTGTCAACCCGCGCTTGCACCACGGCACCTTGAACGCCATGTTTTTGCCGGCGGTGGTGCGCTTCAACTGGGCAGCGTCGTCGGTGCAGCAAGAGCAGCGCATGGAGCGCATGGCCCATGCCATGGGCTTGGGTGCCATCAGCGGTGCGGCCCCGGCCGCAGAAGCGGTGGCTCAGGCCATCACGGCGATGAATGCGCGCCTGGGTTTGCCCAGCGGCCTGGCCGCCATGGGATTGGAGCGGGCGTGGTTTGACCAAATCATCGAAGGCGCCATGGCCGACCATTGCCACAAAACCAACCCCCGCTTGGCCACAGCACAAGACTACCAGGCCATGTTGACCGCCGCCCTCTAAGGCGGCTTTTCAGCGCAGGGCCAGAACGCGGCTGGGGTCTGGCGCTTGGCACCACTGGGCAAATTCATCGGCCAGTTGTTCGCTGGCCCGCACCGCTTGGGTCCACACCCGAACCCGGGCTGCCAGATCTGCGCCATAGGTGCTGAAGTCGCTGCGATCGGGCAATTTGCCGTTGGGCAAGGTCAGAACCCATTGGGGATTGGGGGCCAGCACGATGGCGTTGTCCAAATAGGGTGTGGCTTTGTGCCGCCAAGGCAGGGCCTTGTCCAGCCAGCCCGGCACCACTGCCTGTTGAAAGTGCGGATACAGCACCAGTCCCTTATACGGCAAATGCAGGTGATAGTCGGTGATGCCCCCATCCCAATAGGCACCGACGGGGGCACCCGGAATGTCATGCACCGCTTGCAGCACAAAAGGGATGGCGCAACTGGCATGTACCGCTGGGAAGAAATTGCACTCGGTCAAGGGCAGTTGCCGGGTGGCATAGTCGTCCACCGCAAAAGGCAAGTCGCCGCGGGTGGAAAACACCACTCTCTCCAGCCATGCGCCCATGGCTTTGCGCTGCACCGCATTGCTCAAATAGGCGAGCGCATAGCCCAAAGGCGTGAGCCATTTGTGTTCGCGCGCCAAAATGTGTTTGCCGCGTGAGGTGACCACATGCAATCGAAATCTCGGGTGGTTCAAGACCTGGTCCAGGCCATCGCCAAAAAATGATTGCAGGCTCTGGCTGAAAGCCTCGCTCACCTGTTGGGCCAGGGGCCGCTTTCGACCGGAGGGCACGGCGTAATGTTGGTGGATGTAGTCGTGTTCAAGCCGCGCAAAGGCCGTTAACGGTTGGTTCAAACAAGCCGTGGACATTCGCCAAGCCCCAATCGATGCACCCACCAAGTCAATCGCTTGTCGGCTTTGGGGCAACCAATGCCCAAACAAAAACCGGTCCAAAGCCCCCAGGATCAAACCTTTGGGGCCACCCGCCGCACCCGGGATGACCGCGATATCGCCTGGCGACAAGCCATTGGCGCGGATGTGGGCCATTGCGCGGTGGCCGGCATGAATGAGCAAGGCTTTCAAGCCTGTATCTCCCGACCAGGGAACACCCTGAACGGCCAGGCTTCGAAGGTGACTTGCATCAAATCCCTGCACCTTGGGCGAACAGCGGCAGAACGCGGGAATTGGTGCTCATCCTCGCAAGGCTTGGCGCAATTGGGCGCCGATCTCGGGTCGTTCGGCAAACGGATCGGGCGGGTTGTGGCCGTTCAACATGGCCTCGGTGCGCAGGCGCACATTGCCCAGCGCCTTTGGGTGGCTGTAGATATAAAACCGATCGGCGGCCACGGCATTGAACACGATCTGGGCCACATCTTCGGCACTCACCTTGCCACTGCCCACCGCTTTTTCGCTCATGGCTTGGCCAATGCTCTGGCTGGGGGTGGGGGGTTGGGCGGGCCATTGGCTGGGCCGATTGCGCTGGCTGGTACTGATGCCGGTGGGCACGAAATATGGGCACAGCACACTGGCACCGATTTGTCGGCTGATCAATTGCAGATCTTGGTAAAGGGTTTCGGTCAAGGCCACCACCGCATGTTTGCTGACGTTGTAAATTCCCATATTGGGCGGGGTGAGCAAACCGGCCATGCTGGCGGTGTTGACGATGTGGCCTTGCCAATCGGGATCGGCCTGGGCCGCAGCCAGCATGAGCGGGGTGAACAATCGCACGCCATGCACCACCCCTTTGAGGTTGACGCCCAATACCCAATCCCAATCGGCTTCTGAGTTTTCCCAAATCAAGCCACCCGCCCCCACGCCGGCGTTGTTGAACACCAAATTTGGAGCTCCCCAATGCGCCATCACTGACTCGGCCAAAGCCTGCATTTGTCCGCCGTCTGAGACATCCACACGGCGTGCCATCACCGGTGTGCCCTGGACATGTAACTCGTTGCACACCGCGTCCAGCGCGTCTTTTTGCACATCGACCAGCACCAGCTTCATGCCCAATTGGGCCGCCCGCCGGGCACAGGCCAAACCCAAGCCAGAACCAGCGCCGGTGAGGACGGCCACCTTGCCCGAAAAGTCGGTGATCATGCGGGGGCCTTGGTCAAGATAAATCCCAGGCGCGGAAAGTGCACATGCACAGTCCCCGCTCGTGCATCTGTGCGGCGAAGGGTATAGCGGGTTCGGGTGGCGGCCATGAGTTGGCCGGCACTGGGCTCGGTACCAAATGATTCGGCATGGATCACCACCTCACTGCCCAGGGCAATACCGTGTTCATCTTGAAAGTGCAGGTCGGGGGGGAGCGCAGCGGGTTTGGCGGCTTTGGCCAAGTCAATCGCCTGCGATGAGGTCATGGGCGTGTGATCACCATGGCCAATCGCCAACATGCGATTCACCCATTTGGTCACTTCGGGCATGGCCTTCAGGATATCGGCCGCCATCGGCACCTGCTGGGTGGTGAACCACAAAGGGTGAACCGCTGAAAAGTCGGCCAGGCACGGCTGCTCACCCAACAAAAACGATTGCCCCTCAAGCATGTTCGACAAGCGGCGTAAATGACTTTTGTACATGGCGCTGGCATCTTGGAAAGGCATGCGGGGCGCACCACCGCGCATGGCGGTTCGATCGGCGACAAAGGCTTGTACCTGAGCGGGGTCTTGGTCGCCAAAAAAGTGTTTGGCGGCCAGGGGATTGAAGTTGTAGGCCATCGCCACCGGGAACAACAGGGCATCGGCCCAGTGGGCCACGGTGCGCACCAAGCCATGCTGCCCCACCGGGTACAAGCCAGGGGTCGGGGCCAAATGTTCGAGCACGTCGCAGATCAAGGCGGTGTCGCAGTAAATGTCTGCGCCAATTTGCAGGAAAGGGGTGCGCCGATGCCCGCCCGTCAAGGCCACTACGTCGGGCTTGGGCATCTTGCTGGGGATGAAAACGCTGTGCCAAGCCAGTTTTTTATGCCCCAAGATCAATCGAATCTTTTCGGCAAAGGGTGACCGTGGGTAATGGTGCAGGATCAGTTCCACCATGGGTAAATCACCTCAAATCAATTGAACCAATTGCTTGCCCAGGTTTTTCCCCTTGAGCAAACCCAAAAATGCCTGCGGGGCTGAGGCCAAGCCCTGGGCCACGGTTTCACGAGGTCGAAACTGCCCGCTGCCGACCAATTGGCCCAGTTCTTTGAGCGCAGGGGCCCAATCATCGGGATGCTCGCTCACGATAAAGCCTTGGACCTTGAGCCGGTTGACCAAGATCAACGAGGGATTGGCCATGGGAATGGGATGGCCGTTGTAGCCAGCGATCATGCCGCACACGGCGATGCTGGCAAATGGGTTCAGGCGCAGCATCACCGCATCGAGCGCCATGCCGCCAGCATTTTCAAAATGACCATCGATGCCATGGGGGCAAGCCTGTTTCAAGGCCTTGGACAGCGACAGGTAATCGGTATGGGCCTTGTAATCGATGCAGGCATCAAAACCCAGCTCTTGGGTCACGTAATTGCATTTCTCCTCGCCCCCGGCGATGCCCACCACCCGGCAGCCCCTGGCTTTGGCCAAGGCACCCAAGGCGCTGCCCACGGCCCCGCTGGCGGCACTGACGGTCAAGGTTTGACCGGCCTTGGGATCAATGATGCGCACCAAACCGTGCCAAGCGGTCACACCGGGCATGCCCACAGCACCCAGGTAATGGCTGATCGGCACATGGGAGGTGTCGACACTGCGCAGCGCACCCGGCACATTGGCATCGACCGCGCTGAAAAGCTGCCAACCGCCCATGGACACCACTTTATCGCCGACTGCAAATTGGCTGTGGCGGCTTTGCGCCACCTCACCCACGGTACCGCCAATCATCACGCTGTCGAGCGGTTGCGGGGCGGCATAGCTTTTGCCGTCGTTCATGCGCCCGCGCATGTAAGGGTCCAAACTCAGGTAGTGGTGGCGCACCAGAACTTGCCCGTCTGACAGGGTGGGCATGGGGGCGCTGACCCAGGCAAAGTCCTCCACGCTGGGCTCCCCTTTGGGGCGACGGGCCAAAAGCCACTGATGGTTGGTGGTCATGCGTTTCTCCTGAGATCAATCGGTGGCAATGGGCGCATTGGTTTGGCCTGAGCGTTGTCGATCCACATACCGAAAGGTGGCGGTGGCGTGGGCGCAGCGGGCTTTGGCCGCATCAAAAACCGTGGCCTCTACAAATGCCATCCGTTGGGTGCGGTGCAACAAACGACCATGGGCCCACAGGTCACCGCGCACGGCTTGCATGAAGCTGGTTTTCATTTCAATCGTCAACACGCCTTTGGTTGCGTCCACACTGCGGGCCGCACTGGCCATGGCCACGTCCAAGACGGTCATCAAGGTACCACCGTGAATCACGGCAAAGGAGTTGTCGTGGGCTGGCTTGTAGGGCAAGAAAAGTTCTGATTCGCCATTTTCAAAGCGCTGCAATTGCAAGCCCAGCATGGCCACAAAGGGGATGTGAATGCCAAACCCCCCATCGCCGGGACTGATCTGTGAAGCCATGGCGGTCAGCCGCCGGTGATGACACTGACACCACCGTCCACCGCCATCCATTGACCGGTGATGTGCTTGCCCGCGTCTGAGGCCAGCAACACGCAAAGGCCTTTGAGGTCTTCATCGTCACCCAAGCGATTCAAGGGGGCATGGGAGGCCAAGGTGTCACCCATTTTGGCCAAGGTGGCGGCGGTCAATTTGCTGGGGAAGAAGCCCGGGCAGATGGCGTTAACGCGAATATTGTGGGCACCCCACTCGGCGGCCAATGCTCGGGTGAAATTGATCACCGCCCCTTTGGAGGTGTTGTAGGCGATCATGTTCATCCCTTTGGGGTTGCCACCCAGGCCAGCGATGGATGCGATGTTGATGATGCTGCCCTGGCGACGGCCGATCATGTCGTGCTTGCCGATGAATTGGCTGAGCAAAAAATAACCCCGCACATTGAGGTTCATCACCTTGTCCCAAGCCTCCAGGGGATGGTCCTCGGCGGGCGCACCCCAACTCGCACCGGCGTTGTTGACCAAAATGTCCACATGGCCCAATTGTTTCAAGGCTTGCTCAGCCAGGCGGTGGATGTCCTCCTCTTTGGCGCAATCGGCGGCCAGCGCAGTGGCTTGCAACCCAGCCGCTTGGAGCTCGCAGACGGCCTCATCCAAATCGGCTTGCTTGCGCGAACTCAGCAGCAAGCGGGCACCGGCCTCGCCCAATGCGTGGGCCAATTGCAGGCCCAGGCCCCGAGACCCCCCTGTGACCAAGGCGGTTTTGCCATGCAGATCAAACAACTGATTGACGGTACGGGTCATGGTCGGGCTCCAGGCACTCACAAATAAAAGATTCAGTACCGCCGGGCTGGGCAGGCTTGCAATTGGCAAAACGGGTGTAGCGGACTAGAACACCTCAAACACACCCGCCGCACCCATGCCACCGCCGATGCACATGGTGACGCACACCCGTTTGGCGCCGCGGCGTTTACCTTCAATCAAGGCGTGGCCGGTCAAGCGTTGGCCACTCACACCGTAGGGGTGACCCACGGCAATCGCACCACCGTTGACATTGAGCAAATCGGCAGGGATGCCCAATTTGTCGCGGCAATACAGCACTTGAACCGCAAAGGCTTCGTTGAGTTCCCACAGGTCGATGTCTTGCATGCTCAAGCCCAAGCGCTTCAAAACTTTGGGGATGGCATACACCGGTCCAATGCCCATTTCATCGGGCTCGCAACCCGCGACCGCAAAGCCCAGAAAGCGCCCCAGGGGTTTGAGGTGGTGCTGGGTGGCGTAGGCTTCACTGGTGATGACGCAGGCGCCAGCACCGTCAGAAAACTGGCTGGCATTGCCCGCGGCCACCACCCCACCGGGTATGGCGGGCTTGATGCCAGAGATGCCCTCGACGGTGGTGCCCTCACGAAGGCCTTCGTCCACGCTCACCGTGACTTGCTTGGTCATCATGCCCATGACCTTGTCAACCACGCCCGCTTGCACTGTGATCGGGGCAATCTCATCGGTAAACTTGCCCGCAGCTTGGGCCGCGCAGGCTTTTTGCTGGCTGGCCGCACCGTAATGGTCCATGGCATCACGACCGATCCTGTAGCGTTTGGCCACTTGCTCAGCGGTTTGCAGCATGTTCCAGTAAATCTCGGGTTTTTTCTTGTTCAGCGCGGGGTCCATCAACATGTGCTGGTTCATCTCTTGCTGCACACAAGAAATGCTTTCCACGCCACCGGCCACATACACATCGCCCTCACCGGCGATGACGCGTTGCGCCGCTAAGGCGATGGTTTGCAAACCCGATGAACAAAAGCGGTTGATGGTCATCCCACTCACGGTGATCGGGCAATCGGCCATGAGCGCAATTTGACGAGCGATGTTGACACCTGTGGCGCCCTCTGGGTTGGCACAACCCATGATCACGTCTTCGACTTCCGAGGGCTGAATGCCTGCCCGCGCGATCGCGTGTTTGACCGCGTGACCACCCAAGGTGGCCCCATGGGTCATGTTGAATGCGCCGCGCCAGCTTTTGGCCAAGGGTGTGCGAGCGGTTGAAACGATGACAGCGTTGGTCATGGTGGTTCCTTAGTTGAATGTTTTGCCTTCGGCCACCAATTGCGCCAGCAAGGGCGCAGGCTGCCAAAACTGGGCATCATCATGGGGATTGAGGGCAAAACGTTTCATGGCTTGCACCACATTGAACAATCCCAGCTGATCGGCGTAGAGCATGGGGCCACCGCGGTAGATGGGGAAGCCATAGCCGGTGATGTAGACCATGTCGATGTCACTGGCGCGGGCCGCAATGCCCTCTTCCAAAATATAAGCCGCTTCGTTCACCAGCGAGAACACCAAGCGCTGCACAATTTCCTCGTCGCTGATGTTGCGCGGCTTGATGCCCATCTCGGTGCGGTGCTTGGCGATCATGTCTTCCACGTCTTTGTTGGGAATCGCATCGCGTTTGCCGGCCACATAGTCGTACCAGCCTTTGCCCACTTTTTGTCCAAAGCGGCCTTGCTCGCACAACAGGTCGGCGGTTTTGCTGTATTTCATGTCGGGCTTTTCCACATAGCGGCGCTTGCGGATGGCCCAACCGATGTCGTTGCCCGCCAGGTCGCCCATGCGAAAGGGCCCCATGGCAAAACCAAAGGCCTCCACCGCCTTGTCCACTTGCTGCGGCGTGCAACCCTCTTCAATCAAAAAACCCGCTTGACGGCTGTATTGCTCGACCATGCGGTTGCCAATGAAGCCATCGCACACACCAGACACCACAGCGGTTTTCTTGATCTTCTTGGCCATATCCATGACGGTGGCCATGATGTCTTTGCCAGTGGCCGAACCGCGCACCACCTCCAGCAATTTCATGACATTGGCAGGACTGAAGAAGTGCAAACCCACCACATCTTGGGGGCGGTTGGTGAAATGGGCAATGGCGTTCACATCGAGGGTGGAGGTGTTGGATGCCAGGATGGCGCCAGGTTTCATCACCTCGTCGAGCTTTTTGAACACCTGTTTCTTGACGCCTATCTCCTCGAACACGGCTTCAATGACCAAGTCGGCATCTTTCAAGTCCTCGTAATTCAAGGTGGTGGACAACAGGCCCATGCGTTGCCGCAATAGGTCTTCCTTCAACTTGCCTTTTTTCACCTGGGCTTGGTAATTGTTTTCGATCACGGCAAGGCCTTTGTCCAAGGCTTCTTGCTTCATCTCCAAGATTTTGACGGGGATGCCGGCATTGAGAAAGTTCATGCTGATGCCGCCACCCATGGTGCCCGCGCCAATCACGGCAACGCTCTTGATCTCGCGCTTGGGCGTGTCGGCCGGCACATCGTCAATTTTGGAAGTGGCACGTTGGGCCATGAACAAATGACGCAATGCGCGGCATTCAGGGGTCCACATCAAGTTGGTGAATATTTCGCGCTCGGCACGCATACCCTCGTCAAACGCCATGGTGGTGGCGTTTTGCACCGCCTCAATGCATTTCAACGGGGCCGGGTATTTGCCCTTGGTCATGCCATTGACCATGTTGGTGCTGAATTTGAAAAAAGCCTGGGCATTGGGGTGTTTGCAAGGCAGGTCGCGCACCCGGGGCAAGGGCATGCCGGGCACCAGGTTTTGCAACACCTCATGGGCAAAGTCAGCGGCCTCATGGGCCAGTGTTTGGGCCGAACTCGCCATCTGATCAAATAATTTTTGACCCGGCAGCATGGCCAGCATCTCGCTTTTGACCGGTTCGCCACTGACGATCATGTTCAGCGCCGCTTCCACCCCCAGCACACGCGGCAGACGTTGTGTGCCCCCAGCGCCAGGGGTCAAGCCCAGCTTGACCTCGGGCAAAGCCACGTCGCATCCAGGCGCAGCGATGCGGTAGTGACAGCCCAGGGCCATCTCCAAACCCCCGCCCATGGCCACCGTGTGCAACGCGGCAATCACCGGTTTGGTGGCGTTTTCCAAGGCCTTGATGACACTGAGCAAATTGGGTTCCTGAATGGCTTTGGGAGAGCCAAACTCCTTGATGTCGGCACCGCCCGAAAACGCCTTGCCGGCACCGGTCAGCACGATGGCCTTGATCTGATCATCGGCCAGGGCTTTTTCAAGCCCCGCAACAATGGCCAGTCGGGTGCTCAAGCCCAGGCCATTGATGGGTGGATGGTTCAGGGTGATCACAGCCAAGTCGCCTTGGACGGTGTAGTCAGCGCTCATGCAATAGTCCTTTGGAAAAATCCCCATCCCCCCAGGCGATGGCGTGTGTCTAGGATATCAAAAAAGAACGGCCGTTCTTTTTTCCGATCGAGGGTCAGCTGAGCCCTCAGACCTCCAACCATTCACGGCGCACATCGGGCCGTTGGGTGAATTCTGCCGGTGTGCCCTGGAACACCACCTCGCCATGGCCCATGACCAAGACGCGATCTGAGATGTCCAAAGCGATGGTGAGTTTTTGCTCAATCAACAAGATGGCAATGCGCTGAGATTGCAAAGTTTGCAAAAAATGCGCCACCTGATCCACGATGAGCGGGGCCAAACCCTCCGTGGGCTCATCGATCAGGATCAAGTCGGGCTCACCCATCAAGGTTCGGCACAGGGTCAGCATCTGTTGTTCACCGCCCGACAAAACCCCTGCTGGCACATGCTGGCGCTCGCGCAAGCGCGGAAACAACTGATACATGTCTTCAAACGACCATCGGCTGCGCTGGCCGGGCCGCTTTTGCCCCAGCATCAGGTTTTGATGCACCGTCAGACGCGGAAATACATCGCGGTTTTCAGGCACATAACCCAAGCCCAAGCGGGCAATTTCATGCGGCGGTTTACCCAGCAAAGACTGACCGCGCCAGCGCAAAACACCTTGGGACTGCACCAAGCCCATGATGGCTTTGGCGGTGGTGCTGCGGCCCGAACCATTGCGCCCCAACAAGCTGACGATTTCACCCTCACGCACAGTGAAATCCACGCCGTGCAGCACATGGCTTTTACCGTAATGGGCATGCAGGCCTTGGACTTCAAGCATGCGCTGTCCGCCCCTCCGCTTGAACACCCAAATAAGCGCTTTGCACCTGTGGGTTTTGGCGCACCTTATCGGGTGTGTCAAACGCCATTACCTGACCTTGCGCCAATACAGCAATCTTGTCGGCCAATTCAAACACCACTCCCATATCGTGCTCAACCATCAGCAAAGTTTTTCCATGCGTGACCTGGCGGATGAGGTCGATGAAGTGCCGGGTTTCACTGCGGCTCATGCCCGCTGTGGGCTCATCGAGCAGCAGCACCGCACTGTCGCTGCCCAAGGTGACCCCCAGCTCCAAAGCCCTTTGCTCTGCATAGGTCAGGTTCATGGCCAGGCTGTGTCGTTTGTGGCCCAAACCCAATTGATCGAGCAATGCCTCGGTGCGTTGGTTGGCGTCTTTCAGGCCGGATAAAAACTTCCAGCAGCTGTAACCATGACCCAAAGACCACAACACACTGCAGCGCAGGTTTTCGTACACCGACATGGCGGCGAATAAATTGGTGATTTGAAAGCTGCGCGCCAAGCCCATGCGGTGAATGGCATGGGGTGGCAAGCCATCGATGCGCTGGCCATTCAATTCGATGCGTCCCTTTTGGGGTTTGAGCTTGCCGCTGATGAGGTGAAACAAGGTGGATTTACCCGCCCCATTGGGGCCAATGACGGCCACTCTTTCACCCGTCTGAACCTCCAAATCAATGCCCTGGATCACCAGGGTATGGCCAAAATGCCTGTGCACCCCTTGCAAGGACAATGCAACGCTCATGGCTGACCTCGTGGCGTGTCTGCCATGGCTTGCGACCACACCCGATCCCATTGTTTTTGACAGTAAACCCAACCCGCCAATCCCAGCACCAAGATCGAGACGGCCGCTACCCAAGGCCCTGGCTGATGAACAGCCCATTGGACCCCCAGCCAGCGCATCGGCTGACCCCCCAGGGTTTGCAGTTGTTGGTGGTAGAAAAACTCAATGGCGCTGGTCGCCCCCAAACCCGCCATTGCCGCACTGGCCAGCAATGCCCCATACCAAGGCCACAAAAGCGCGGCACCGGCTTGGCGCATCCAGTGCCAATGCCACAAGGCGATGCTGGCCATCCCGCCCGGTGCAAACATCACCATGCCCATGAACACCAGACCCAGGTACAAAAGCCATGCTGGAGACCATTCAGACAACAAAACCGCAGACACCACCATGCCCACCGCGCCCAATATGGGGCCAACGAAAAACCCTGCCCCACCCAAAAATGTGAACAACAAATACGCGCCGGAGCGGGTGGCACCCACTACCTCGGCGGTAACGATTTCAAAATGCACCACACCCATGCCCCCCGAAATACCGGCAAAAAACCCGGCAATGATAAAAGCCAGGTAGCGCACCCGTTGTGGTTGATACCCAATGAAAGACAAACGCTCGGCGTTGTCGCGCACGGCATTGAGAAGCCGGCCCAGGGGTGTTTGGGTAAAGGCGTACATCAAACCCACGCAAACCCAGGTGTAGGCCGCGATCAAAAAATACACCTGTGTTTGCGTCTTGAAATCCACGCCCCAGACTGGCCTACCCTGAACCCGGTTACCCGACAAACCGGCTTCGCCACCGAAAAAATCAGAAAACATCAGCGACATGGCAAACACCAGTTCGGCCAATCCCAAAGTGATCATGGCCAAAGTGGTGCCCGATTTGCGGGTGGTGACAAAACCCAAAATGACCGCAAAGCCCATGCCACACAGGCCACCCACCAAAGGAATCAGGCTGATGGGCACTGCAAAACCACCGCTGCCAGACCATTGCATCACGTGCATGGCCATATACGCCCCCAAGCCGGAATAAACCGCATGGCCAAAGCTGAGCATGCCGCCTTGGCCGAGCAAAATATTGAAAGACAAACAAGCCACCATGGCAATGCCCACCTGGGTCAACACGGCCTGGGCAAATGGGGTGTCAAACACCCAGGGTGCCAGCAATAAGACAGCGGCCAAAAGCGCCATCCAGATTTTGGCTTGACCCCTTGGGAGTTGGGCGTGGGTCACAAAAGGCCTGGGCATGGGTCAGTCCTCACGCTGACCCATCAAGCCCTTGGGCCTGAACACCAGCATCAGGACCAAAAACAAATACGGCAAGATAGGTGCGGCCTGGGAAAGGGTTAAGTTCGACCAAGCGCCAGAGGACACCGGGTAAGCGCTTGAAAAACCCAAATGTCGCAACATGTCCATTAAAGACAGGTCCACGGCAACTGCCCATGTTTGCACTGTGCCGATCAACACCGATGCCCAAAAGGCACCGGCCAAAGAACCCAATCCGCCAATCACGATCACCACAAAAGTCACCGAACCCACCGTCGCAGCCATCGAAGGCTCGGTGACAAAAGTGCTGCCACCTATCACACCGGCCAACGCAGCCAGCCCCGTGCCAACCCCAAACACCCACATGAAAACCCGCGGCACGTTGTGCCCCAAGGTTTGCACCGCCTGCGGATGGGTCAATGCCGCCTGGATCACCAAACCCACACGGGTGCGGGTGATCAGCCCCCACAGGCTCAACACCATGGCCAGGGCCACGGCCATCATGAATGCACGGCTGGCTGGAAAAGGCGAGCACACCACGTCCCCTTGGCACTGGGCCTGAGTCACCGCACCCCAGGCCCATTGCAGTCCGCTTGAACCCGGTCCGCCGATCAAGGTGAAAGCCGGTTTTTGCAACCAGGCCGGTGGGGCAAAAGCCACGGCGGAGCGACCCCACAGCAATTGCACCACCTCTAGCACCACATACGCCAAGCCAAAGGTGATGAGCAACTCTGGCACGTGGCCATAGGCATGAACCCGGCGCAAAAAGTATTTTTCAAAAATGCCACCCAAACAGCCGACTGCGATTGGGGCCAGCAGCAGCGCCGGCACAAAGCCCCAGATGCCATTCAAGATGTAACCCAGATAAGCCCCCAACATGTAGAAGCTGGCATGGGCGAAATTGAGCACACCCATCATGCTGAAAATCAAGGTCAACCCTGCGCTGAGCATGAACAGCAACAAGCCGTAGCTCACCCCATTGAGCAAAGAAATGAGAAAAAACTCCATGATCAGGCCGCTCCCGGCGAAGCAGCGCCATACAGACCTTGCACGGCCAAGGCAGGCATTGACTGGCGCGTCAAGGTGTCTTCATTTGGCAACTGGTCGGGGTGCTGGAGATATAAGGCTCAAAGGTTTTCACCGGTACCAAGGTCATGCCGGTGTTTTCGGGGTTATAGGGAAACTTTTTATCGGCTTTTTGCCAGACCGACATGAAAAGGGTTTGTTGCAACTGGTGATCGAGCTTGCGCATTTCCACCTCACCATTGAAGCTTTTGAGTTTCAAGCCGTGCATGGCCGCAGCGACCTTGACAGGATCGGTGGACTGGGCCTTGGCCATGGCCTCGCCCAGGTAATTGAAAATGTGAATAGCTGATCCGGTATAGAAATCGTCTTTGTACTTGGTCTGAAACTCTTTCATCCATTGGGCCATTTGACCGCCCATGTTGTAGTGGTTATAAGCAATTTGATACACGCGGCCCTCCCCGCCTTTGCCCAAAGCCGTCGGGGTGCCAGTCACCCCAGTGTAGTAGGTGAAGAATTTGCCATTGAAGCCGCCTTCGTTGGCGGCCTTGATCAACAAGGCCAGGTCTGAACCCCAATTGCCCGTGATCACTGTGTCGGCCCCAGAGGCCTTGATTTTGGCAATGTAGGGCGCGAAGTCACGCACTTGGGCCAAGGGATGCAGGTCTTCGCCCACAAACTGAATGTCAGGTCGCTTGCGTCCAATGGTTTCTTTGGCGTACTTGGCGACTTGGTGCCCATGAGAATAGTTTTGGTTGAGCAAATAGATTTTTTTGATTTCTGGCAGGTCTTTCATGAAGCTGCTCATGGCTTCCATCTTCATGGAGGTGTCGGCGTCAAACCGGAAATGCCAATAACTGCATTTGCTGTTGGTGAAATCGGGGTCGACCGCCGAGTGATTGAGGTAGATAACTTCTTTGCCAGGGTTGCGTTCATTGTGTTTGTTGATGGCATCGATCAATGCACCGGCCACCGATGAACCATTGCCTTGTGTGATGTAGCGCACACCCTGGTCCATGGCCGATTTGAGTGCATTCAGGCTTTCGGCGGGGCTGAGTTTGTTGTCAATGCCAATGACTTCGAACTTGACCCCTGCAGGATTGTTTTGGCTGAATTTATCGGCCAGGAACTGGAAGCTTTTGAGTTGGTTGGACCCCACCGGGGCCATCAAGCCCGATAAGGGGTCAATCCAAGCCACTTTGACAGTTTCACCTTTTTGGGCTTGCGCCCAACCACAGGCCGACAAGGCCAACATCAGCACGGCGGAACGAAAAGACAGGGACATCAGGGACTCCTCAGGGTGATTGATGAATTTGAATTAATATTTTCGGCGATGGGCCTGCCGATGGACACAGGGGTAAGCCCTGATCAGCGCTGGGAGGGCTTCACACCGCCGAGGGCAAGCGATAGCCTTTGAGCTGTTCACGCAGCTGGGTTTTCAGCATCTTGCCCGTGGCGCCCAATGGGATGGACGGCACAAACACCACATCATCGGGAATTTGCCATTTGGCGGTTTTGCCCTGGTAAAAAGCGAGCAAAGTGGTCGCATCCAATGGGCTATCGGGCTTTTTGACCACCACCACAATCGGTCGCTCGTCCCACTTGGGATGGGCCACGCCAATGCAAGCGGCCATTTGCACTTCGGGGTGGGCCATGGCGATGTTTTCGATGTCGATCGAACTGATCCATTCCCCACCAGACTTGATCACATCCTTGCTGCGATCGGTGATTTGCATGAAGCCATCGGGATCGATGCAAGCCACGTCTCCCGTGGAAAACCAACCATCGATCAATGGACTGGGGCCTTCTTGGCGAAAATACTCGGCCAGCACCCATGGGCCTTTGACCAGCAAGTCGCCAGTGGCTTTGCCGTCCCAAGGCAATTCTATGCCTTGGGGATCGATGATCTTCATGTCAATGCCATAAATGCACCGACCTTGTTTGAGTCGAATCTGCATTTGGGCCTCGGCATCGAGACTCAGGTGCTTGTTTTTCAAGGTGCACAAAGTGCCCAAGGGGCTCATCTCGGTCATGCCCCAGGCATGCAAAACCTCTACCCCATAGTTGTGTTTAAAGGCCTGGATCATGGCTGGCGGACAGGCTGAGCCGCCAATCACCGTTCTTTGCAGGGTGCTGAAACGCAGTGCATTGGGGCCCATGTGGTTGAGCAACATTTGCCACACTGTGGGCACCCCAGCGGCAAAGGTCACGCCCTCGGCTTCGATCAAACCGTATACCGACGCACCATCCAAGGCCGGACCAGGAAAAACCATTTTGGCCCCCACCATGGCCGCGCTGTAAGGAATGCCCCAGGCATTCACGTGGAACATGGGCACCACGGGCAAGATGCTGTCGCGTGCAGACAAGCACATGACATCGGGCAAAGCAGCCGCGTAGGCATGCAAGATGGTGGATCGGTGACTGTACAAGGCCGCTTTGGGGTTGCCCGTGGTGCCACTGGTGTAGCACATGCTGGAGGCCGTGTTTTCGTCAAACTCAGGCCACTGATAGCTGCCACTTTCGGTGGACAGCCAGGTTTCGTAGCTGCGCAAACCTGGGATGCTGGTTTGCGCTGGCAAATGCGCGTCGTCACACAAAGCGATCCAGTGTTTCACCGTGCTGCAATGGGCATGGATTTTTTCGATGATGGGCAAAAATGTCAGGTCAAAACACAAGACTTGGTCGCTGGCATGATTGGCAATCCACGCGATTTGATCCGGGTGCAATCGCGGGTTGATGGTGTGCAACACACGCCCGGTGCCGCTGACACCAAAGTACAGCTCCAAGTGGCGATAGCCGTTCCAAGCCAAGGTGGCCACGCGATCGCCAAAAGCCAAAGACAACTTGTCCAGCGATTGAGCCACTTGTCGCGACCGTTTGGCAATACCCGCCCAATGGGTGCGGTGAATATCGCCTTCCACACGGCGTGAAACCACTTCGACATCACCATGGTGCTTTTCCGCAAATTGGATCAAGGAGGAAATGGCCAATCCCTGACCTTGCATTAATCCCAACATAAAGGCCCCCTTGCATTGCCGTTTCAAAAAAACCTATTTTGCATGGATTCCATGCGGGGAAAACCCCATGATCCAGGGGCAAGCAAGCTGCCAGAGTGCCAGATGACCTGACCTTCACGGGTCCTTTTTCAAACCCCGACAATCACGCCCATGTTGGAAACCAGCTTTGACACAAACAAACCGTCGGCCCACCTTGTCGGTAAACCACTGACCTGGTCTTGTGGTTTGCACAGCTTGGGCGAGCCCTTTTTCACACCCACCTTGCCCACGCCGATGGGCGATGCCCATTGGGTGTCCCAAAACCGGGCTTTTGGCCAAGAGTTGGGCTTGGACGATGCGTTCTGGGACGACCCCATGAGCCTGCTGGCCTTGAGTGGCAATGCCGTGTGGCCGGGCTCGCAACCCGTGGCCAGTGTGTACAGTGGCCATCAATTCGGGGTATGGGCGGGCCAACTCGGCGATGGCCGGGCTGTGTCTTTGGGCGAATTGGACACCCCCATAGGTCGCCAAGATTGGCAACTCAAAGGAGCGGGGCCTACGCCCTACTCTCGCCGGGGCGATGGCCGAGCTGTGCTGCGCTCGAGCATCCGTGAATACCTGTGCAGCGAAGCCATGCATGGGCTGGGCATACCCACCACCCGCGCTCTGGCCTTGTGCGCATCCAAACTGCCGGTTTGGCGCGAAACAGTGGAAACCGCCGCCGTGCTCACCCGGGTGGCCCCCTGCTTCATCCGTTTTGGCCACTTTGAGCACTTTGCCTCGGTGGGCGACAGCGATTCGCTTCAACGCCTGGTGCATGGCGTCATTGCACAGTTTTTCCCCGACATTGCCCTGCAACAACTCCCGTTGGAACAGGCCACTGTGGTGTGGTTAAAAACCGTGTCCCAACGCACCGCCGAGCTCATGGCCCAATGGCAAACGGTGGGTTTTTGCCACGGGGTGATGAACACCGACAACATGAGCGCCTTGGGCCTGACCCTGGATTACGGCCCGTTTCAGTTTTTGGATGCCTATGACCCCGAACACATTTGCAACCATTCCGACCATCAGGGCCGCTATGCTTATCAACGCCAACCGCAAGTGGCCTTTTGGAACCTGTTTTGTTTGGGCCAGGCCGTGGCCACGCTGGTGGGTGAAACCGAACCTGTGCTGCAAGCCCTCAACGTCTACAAAACCGCCTACCCCCATGCGCTGCAAGCGCGTTGGCGCCAAAAACTGGGTCTGAGCGCTGCCCATGGGGCAGATGCCGAATTGATCGATTCGGTTTTGCATTTGCTCAGCGACGGTGCGGTGGACTTCACCATTTTTTGGCGGCGTCTGAGCCAATCCGTGGCCGCCAGCGCCGAAATGGGGCCAGTGGAAACCGCATGGACACCGGTGCGCGATTTGTTTTTGGATCAACGCGCCTGGCTTGACTGGGAACGGCGCTACATCCATCGACTGGGCACGCAAGACCTGGGCACCACCGGTGCGGCCATGTTGCACGTCAACCCCAAATATGTGCTGCGCAACCACTTGGGCGAAACGGCCATTCAACAGGCCCAATTGGGTGACTTCAGCCAGGTGGATAATTTGCTTGCTTTGCTTCGCCATCCCTTTGACGAACATCCTGAATCGGCTCACCTGGCCGGTTTTCCGCCCGACTGGGCCTCATCCATTGCCATCAGCTGTTCCTCATGAAAATCCAAAAAACCGAAGCCGAATGGAAAGCCCTTTTGACCCAAAAAGGGGCTGAACCTTTGGCCTTTGCTGTGACCCGCCAAGCCGCCACCGAGCGCCCGTTCACCGGCAAGTACGATGGCCATTGGCAAACGGGTCGCTACCAATGCATTTGCTGCGGCCAAACCCTGTTTGAATCCGACACCAAATTTGATGCCGGCTGTGGTTGGCCCAGCTTTTACCAAGCGATTGATGAATCGGCCATTGCTGAACATGCCGACCGCAGTTTGGGGATGTTGCGCACCGAGACCTTGTGCGCCCAATGTGGTGCCCATTTGGGCCATGTTTTCCCGGATGGGCCACAACCCACGGGCTTGCGCTATTGCATGAATTCGGCGGCACTGGAATTTGTGCCCAAAGATCAGGATGCCACATGAAACTGCTGCTGGACTTCTTTCCCATCCTGTTGTTTTTCGGGGCTTTTAAATTTTGGGGAATTTTTGTCGCCACCTCGGTGGCCATCATGGCCACCCTGGTTCAGTTGGGATGGATGCGATTTCGCACGGGCCGCACCGAGCCCATGCAATGGCTGAGTTTGGCGGTGATTGTGGTGTTTGGCGGTGCCACGCTGGTGGCCCAAGACGAAACCTTCATCAAATGGAAGCCCACGGTCTTGTACTGGGCCATGGGAGGTGCCTTGATCATTGGGCAGGTGTTTTTTCGCCGCAATTGGCTGCAAAGCCTGATGAAAGGCCAAATGACATTGCCGGACCATGCCTGGCGGGTCATGCTGTGGAGTTGGTGTGGGTTTTTTGCCTTCATGGGTGTGATCAACCTCTGGGTGGCTTACCACTTTGACACGGACACCTGGGTGAATTTCAAGTTATTCGGCGGCATGGGATTGATGCTGGTGTTTGTACTGCTCCAAGCCGTTTATTTGGGACGCCAGATGCCAGCCGAGGACGACGCAACAGCCTCACCGGAGTCCAAAACATGACAGCGCAGGCTGCCGACTTGCATCTGCGCCTGAGCGAACGGCTACAGCCTTTCCAACTCGAAGTGCTGGATGAAAGCGCGGACCATGCCGGCCATGTGGGGGCCAATGACGCAGGGCGTGGTACCCATTTTCGGGTTCGCATTGGGAGTGTGCTTTTCCATGGCTTGACCAGGGTCAAGCGCCATCGCCTTGTGTATGATGCGTTGCATGACTTCATCGACCAAGGCCTGCATGCCTTGGCCATCGAAATCGTCGACCCGCCCTCAGATTGAGCGGGCCTTCCCCAAATCTTCAGCCTGTGAGCTTTTTCCCATGAAACAACCGTTGTTCCGGTCTTTGTTGGCCGCATGTGCCCTGAGTGGCTTGAGCGTGGCCCTGTGGGCCCAAAACCTGGCCATCGTCAATGGCAAAGCCGTGCCCAAAGCCCGCGCTGAAGTCTTGGCCGAACAGTTGGCCAAGTCTGGCCGGCCCGTCACGCCGGAGTTGGAAGCGCAAATCAAAGAAGAGGTGATCAATCGCGAAATTTTCATGCAAGAAGCCATGCGCCGCGGTTTGGATGCATCTGACGATTACAAAAACCAATTGGAGTTGGCCCGTCAATCCATTTTGATCCGTGAACTGTTCAACGACCAACAAAACAAAGACAAAGTGACCGATGCCGATGTCAAGGCCGAATATGACAAGTTCGTGGCGACCAATGCAGGCAAAGAATACCGCGCACGCCACATCTTGGTGGAAAAAGAAGAACAAGCCAAGGCCATCGTGGCGAGTTTGAAAAAAGGTTCCAAATTTGAAGATCTGGCCAAAAAACAGTCCAAAGACCCTGGTTCAGGGGCCAATGGGGGCGATTTGGATTGGGCCGGTGCTGGCAATTACGTGAAAGAATTCTCTGATGCCATGGTCGCCTTGAAGAAAGGCCAGTTGACCGAAAAGCCGGTCAAAACGCAGTTTGGCTGGCATGTCATCCGCTTGGACGATGTGCGTGAAGCCCAATTACCCAAATTCGAAGAAGTCAAACCCCAAATTTCGCAGCAAATGTTGCAACAAAAAATGGGGCAGTTCCAACAAGAGTTGCGCGCCAAAGCCAAGATCGAATAATTGGCCGATCAGCCCACCCAACGGCGTGCGTTGACCCATATCTGCATCCAAGGGCTGGACTGATTCACATCGGCAGGACACCAACTCATTTGGAGGTTGCGAAACACCCGCTCGGGGTGGGGCATCATGGCGGTGAAACGGCCATCCGCCGTGGTGACAGCGGTCAGACCTGCTGGGCTGCCGTTGGGGTTTTGCGGATAACGCTCGGTGGGCTGGCCTTGCGCGTCGACGAAACGCATGGCCTGATGCACTTGGGTCAAATCACCTCGCAAGGCAAAGTTGGCATAACCTTCCCCATGAGAGACCGCAATTGGTAAACGCCATCCGGCCATGCCTTGAAAAAACAAACTCGGGGAATCGAGCACTTCCACCTGTGACAAACGGGCTTCAAAGCGTTCACTTTGGTTGGTGGTAAAGCGCGGCCAATGCGCTGCCCCCGGAATCAAATCGGCCAAGGCGGCCATCATTTGGCAACCATTGCACACCCCCAAACCAAAGCGATCGGTGTTTTGCATGAAGGCCTGGAATTGATCGGCCAGCATGGGGTTGAAGGCAATGCTGCGCGCCCATCCCACGCCAGCGCCCAAGGTGTCGCCATAGCTGAAACCACCACAAGCCACAAAACCGGCAAATGATGATAACTTTACGCGGCCTTGCTGCAGGTCGGTCATGTGGACATCGAAGGCCTCAAATCCTGCAGCATCAAAGGCATAGGCCATCTCCAGGTGGGAGTTGACCCCTTGTTCGCGCAGCACAGCCACCTTGGGGCGCGACACATTCAACATGGGCGCTGCGCTGCTCGGCTGGGCTGGATGGGGCACATGCCAATGCAAGGCGCTGGGTTGGGTGATGGCCGCATGCTCGGCATCGGCACCCTCGGGGTTGTCTCGCTCACGGCAAATTTTCCAACTGACCGCATCCCAGGCGAGCATGAGGTCGCCGATTTTGGCGTTGAAAATTTCTTTGGCATCGCGCCAAATGCTGATCTCGCCCTTACCGCGTGGCAGGACGGCATGGTCTGGCCGGGTTTTGCCAATCACATGGCTGTGCAGCGACAAGCCGTGGCTGCGCAGGACGCCCATCACGCGATCGCGATCTGCGGTGCGCACCTGAATGACCACGCCCAACTCCTCGTTGAACAGGGCTTGCAAACTGCGCTCATGGCGGCGCGCACCCACCTGGGACGACCAATTTTTGCTGTCACCGTGATCGGCCCGGCTGTCGGCAATGCCGTCTCCCTCAGTGACCAGCAAATCGATGTTCAAGGCCACACCCACCTGGCCGGCAAATGCCATTTCAGCCACGGTGGCGAACAAACCACCGTCGCTGCGATCATGGTAAGCCAACACCAGGGATTGGGCGCGCAATGCGTGCAAAGCAGCGGCCAAGGCCCGTAAATCGTCCGCTTGGTCAAGGTCTGGGGTGACGTCGCCCGGTTGGTCCAACACCTGGGCCAACACGCTGCCGGCCATGCGACATTTCCCGCGGCCCAGGTCGATCAGTATCAAACTGGTATCTGCATCTTGGGCGTTCAATTGCGGGGTCCAACTGCCGCGCACATCTTCCAGGCTCACAAACGCCGAAATGATCAAGCTCACCGGCGAGACCACCTTGTGGGCCTGACCCTGGTCGTGCCATTGCGTGCGCATGGACAAGCTGTCTTTGCCCACGGGAATGGAAATGCCCAGTTGCGGGCAAAGCGCCATGGCCACTGCTTGCACGCTGTGATATAGCGCCGCATCTTCGCCCGCTTCACCACACGCCGCCATCCAATTGGCAGACAGTTTCACTTTCTCCAGCGTCATGGGGGCGGCCATCAGATTGGTCAGCGCCTCGGCCACGGCCATGCGAGCCGCCGCAGGGGCATTCAAACTGGCCAAGGGGCTGCGTTCGCCCATGGCCATCGCCTCACCGGCAAAACCCTGGTAGTCGGCCAAGGTGATGGCGCAATCGGCCACCGGCACTTGCCAGGGGCCCACCATTTGATCGCGGTGGGTCAGGCCCGATACCGTGCGGTCGCCAATGGTGATCAAAAACCGCTTGGAAGCCACCGTCGGGTGGCTGAGCACCTTGATCACCGCATCGGTCAGGGTCAAATCATCCAGGGACAGCGGGTTGCCTTGCCAAACTCGGGATAGCACATCGCGGTGCATTTTGGGGGGCTTGCCCAGCAAAACATTGAGGGGCATGTCCACTGGGGCTTGACCACGGGTTTGGCCCAGGGTCAACTGGCCATCATCGGTGGCCACGCCCACCACCGCCAACGGACAACGCTCGCGCGCGCACAAGGCGCTGAAAGTTTCCAAAGCATCCGGCGAGAGGGCCAACACATATCGCTCCTGGCTCTCGTTACACCAAATTTCCCGCGGCGACAGGCCGCTTTCCTCCAGCGGGATGCACGACAAGTCCATGCGGGCACCACAGCCCGCATCGTTGACCAATTCTGGAAAAGCGTTTGACAAGCCCCCTGCCCCCACATCATGAATGGCCAAAATGGGGTTGGCGCTGCCCAGCGCCCAGCACTGGTTGATCACCTCTTGGGCGCGGCGCTGCATTTCAGGATTGCCACGTTGCACCGAATCAAAGTCCAGGCTGGCGACATTGGTGCCGCTGGCCATGGAACTGGCAGCGCCCCCACCCAAGCCAATGCGCATGCCTGGACCCCCCAAATGGATCAGCAAGGTGCCTGCAGGAAATCGTATTTTCTCGGTTTGCAAGGCATCGATCACGCCCAATCCGCCGGCAATCATGATGGGCTTGTGATAGCCGCGCAGCACCCCGTCCACCAGCTGTTCATATTCGCGAAAATAACCGAGCAAATTGGGACGACCAAATTCGTTGTTGAAGGCCGCGGCACCCAAAGGCCCCTCGGTCATGATTTGCAAGGCCGAAGCCATGTGCGATGGACGGCCCACTGGGCTGTCCCACAATTTGGAAACCGTAAAGCCCGTCAAGCCGGCCTTGGGCCGAGAACCGCGACCGGTGGCTCCCTCATCGCGGATTTCGCCACCCGCGCCGGTGGCCGCACCCGGGTAAGGCGAAATCGCGCTGGGGTGGTTGTGGGTTTCCACCTTCATCAGCACATGGTGAATGGCTGGGGTGTGGGTGTAAGGTGACAAGCCCGGTTGGTGCACCGCACCCCAACGCTGCACGGTGTGGCCGCTCATCACCGAAGCATTGTCCGAATAAGCCACCACCGTGTATCGGGGCTGTTGGGCATGGGTGTGGCGGATCATGCCAAACATGCTGTGGGCTTGCGCCAGTCCATCAATGGTGAATTGGGCATTGAAAATTTTGTGCCGGCAATGTTCACTGTTGGCCTGGGCAAACATCATCAACTCCACGTCCGTGGGGTTGCGACCGAGTTGACCAAAGGCCTGAACCAGGTAATCGATTTCATCGTCGGCCAGAGCCAAGCCCAACACCAGGTTGGCCTCTGCCAAAGCCGATCGCCCAGCCTGGGTCAAGTCAATGTGTCGCATCGGCTCGGCTGGCACCGGCACAAACAAGCCATGGGCCGATGACAAGTCGGTCCACAAGGACTCGGTCATGCGGTCATGCAAAAGCTCGCCCAGTGTGTGAATTTGAGTTGGCTCCAGGGCGTGGCTGCCGTCCCAGACAAATTGGTACTCGGTCACCCGCTCAATGCGGAGCAGGTCAAAACCGCAGTTGCGGGCCATATCGGTGGCTTTGGAGGCCCAGGGTGAGACCGTGCCCAACCGAGGGCTGACCACCAAGGTGCTTGAGGGCTGGGCAGACCAGGCCAAGACCGCGCCCAATAACTGTTGCAATCCCTGACTGACCTGGTTGGACAAAGGCTTTTCACTGGCCACCAAATGCACATGGCGGGCCTGCAAACCCCGAAGGCCTGGCCGCAAGCTTTGCAAACGCGGCAGCAGGTGGCGAATGCGAAAGTCACTCAAGGCATTGTCGCCTGGGAACTCTGAAATATGCAGGGTCACGCGATGGTCTTGGTGGTCTGGCGCCGCACCGCTGACTGGGGTGCGGGCAAGTTAATGATCAAGTCAATTTTACGCCAGGGCCAAAGGGTCATCGGGCTGAGATAATTGCACCCCATGAGCATTACTTACAAAGACACCGCTGGCATTGAAAGCATGCGTCTGGCCGGACGCCTGGCTTCCGAGGTTTTGGACTTTTTAACCCCCCATGTGCAGGCGGGCATCACCACCAACCAACTCGACCGCTTGGCGCACGATTACATGACCCAGGTGCAGCACACCATACCCGCGCCCTTGAACTATGCGCCAGCGGGTTACAAGCCCTACCCCAAGTCCATTTGCACCTCGATCAACCACCAGGTCTGCCATGGCATCCCCAGCGACAAAGCCTTGAAGCGCGGCGACATCATCAATATTGATATCACCGTGATCAAAGACGGCTGGCATGGCGATACCAGCCGCATGTTTGTGATCGGCGAGGCGTCCATCGCCGCCAAACGTCTGTGTCAAATGACCTATGAGGCCATGTGGCACGGCATCGTCAAAGTCAAACCCGGCGTTCGGTTGGGCGACATCGGCTTTGCCATCCAGCGCTTTGCCGAGGACTTGGGTTTTTCGGTGGTGCGCGAGTTTTGTGGCCACGGCATTGGGCAAAAGTTTCACGAGGATCCCCAGGTCTTGCATTACGGCAAACCCGGAACCCTGGAAGAACTTCAAGCGGGCATGACCTTCACCATCGAGCCCATGATCAATTCTGGACGGCGCGACATCAAAGAGTTGGGCGATGGCTGGACCATCGTCACACGCGATCACTCGCTGTCGGCCCAATGGGAACACACCATCTTGGTCACCCCCACCGGCTATGAAGTGTTGACCTTGTCGCAAGGGAGCCCGCCTCTGCCCGACTTTGTCAGCACCACCTGTTGCTGACCACAGCCATGCCTGACTTGCAACACCGTGTGGCCAAAAAGGCCTTGTTGTCGGGTTTGACACAAGCGCCCATCACCTTGCGCAAGGTCAGCCATTTTTTGCAGGCCCTGTGCGCGCTCAATGACCAAACCCTGACCCAGTTGTTCACCGAATGTGGCTTGGCGCAACACATGGCCTTGGTCGCTGTAGGCGGATATGGCCGGGGCGAGCTCTACCCCTACTCGGATGTGGATGTGTTGGTTTTGATCCCCTCAGAGGTGGCTTTTGAACAAGACGATGCCTTGCGCGAACAGGTCGAGCGCTTTATCGGACAGTGCTGGGATGCGGGCATGGAAGTGGGCTCCAGTGTGCGCACCATTGCCGAGTGTCTGCAAGAGTCGGCCAAGGATGTGACGGTTCAGACCTCGTTGCTGGAGGCGCGTTGGGTATGCGGCCAACAGCCACTGTTTACACAGTTTCAGCAACAATTTGCCGCGGCCATGGACGCCAAATCTTTTCTGGTGGCCAAAACCCTGGAGATGCGCCAGCGCCACACCAAATTTGAGAACACACCCTATGCACTGGAGCCCAATTGCAAAGAATCCCCAGGGGGTTTGCGCGATTTGCACATTTTGAAGTGGGTGGCCAAAGCCGCCGGTTTGGGACACAGCTGGCGCGATTTGGCCCGCAGTGGCTTGGTCACTGCCCATGAGGCGCGTCAACTGAGCCGCAACGAGCAGTGGTTGAGTTTGGTGCGGGTGTTGCTGCACCTGGAGGCCAATCGGCGCGAAGACCGATTGGTTTTTGACATGCAAAGCAGTTTGGGTTTGCGCTTGGGACTGGGGCTCCATCCCGATGGAAGGGTACACGCCCGCCAAGCCAGCGAAGCCTTGATGAAGCGCTATTACTGGGCGGCCAAGGCCGTGACCCAGCTCAATCAAATCGTGGTCCTGAATTTGGAAGAACAACTGATTCCAGGCGACCACACGCCTCACCCCTTGAATGAGCGTTTTGCCGATAAATCGGGCATGCTTGAAGTGCGCACCGATGACTTGTATTTGCGGCAACCCCATGCCATTTTGGAGACCTTTTGGTTGTACCAGAACACCCCAGGCATCAAGGGATTGTCCTCGCGCACTTTGCGCGCGCTCTACAACGCCCGTCCGGTGATGAATGCCCAATTCCGCCAAGACCAGTCCAACCACGAGATGTTTGTGCGCATATTGCAGTCGCCCGGGGGCATCACCCACGCAATGCGGCTGATGAACCAGACCTCGGTGTTGGGGCGCTACCTGTGGACCTTCAGGCGCATCGTTGGTCAAATGCAGCACGATTTGTTCCACGTCTACACCGTGGACCAGCACATTTTGATGGTGTTGCGCAATGTGCGGCGTTTTTTCATCGCCGAGCATGCCCATGAATACCCGTTTTGCTCGCAACTGGCCAGTGGCTGGGACAAGCCTTGGGTGTTGTACGTGGCGGCACTGTTCCATGACATTGCCAAGGGGCGCGGCAAAGACCATTCGGTCGAAGGGCGCGGCGAAGTGCGGCGTTTTTGCCGCACCCATCGCGTCGATCCAGACGATGCCAAGTTGATTGAATTTTTGGTCAGTGAGCACCTCACCATGAGCCGTGTGGCGCAAAAAGAGGACTTGAACGACCCCGATGTCATCGCCCAGTTTGCGCTGCGCGTGGGCACTGAGCGCCGGTTGACGGCCTTGTACTTGCTGACGGTGGCCGATATCCGTGGCACCAGCCCCAAAGTTTGGAATGCCTGGAAGGGCAAGTTGCTTGAAGACCTGTACAGGTACACCGCCCGCGCCCTGGGCGGTCGGGCGCCAGATCCCGACTCGGTGGTGGAAGCGCGCAAGCGCGAAGCGCTGGAAAACCTGGCCTTGCATGCCCTTCCCCATGAAGCGCATAAAAAACTGTGGGACTCGCTCGACGTGGGCTATTTCATGCGCCACGATGCCCAAGAAATCGCTTGGCACACGCGCCAACTCTCACGTTGGCTGGCTCAAAACCCGCAACAAACACCCCCGCCCATGGTGCGCTGCCGCCCCTCACCCACCGGGGAGGGCCTGCAAATCATGGTGTTTACGCCCGATGCACCGGATTTATTTGCCCGCATATGCGGCTACTTTGACCACCACAGCATCAGCGTGCAAGACGCCAAGATTTACACCGCCCCCAATGGTTGGGCCTTGGACACCTTTCAAGTTGTCACGCCCCACATGAGCGAGCATTACCGCGAATTGAGCACCATGATCGAACGTGACTTGGCCGACACCTTGTCACAGGCTGGACCCATGCCAGCTGCCAGCCATGGACGGGTGTCGCGCCGGGTGAAAAGCTTTCCCGTTGCACCCCGGGTGAGCCTTCAGCCCGATGAAAAAGCACAGCGCTGGTTGCTCAGTGTGTCGGCCAGTGACCGGGTGGGATTGTTGTATGGCATTGCGCGGGTGCTGGCCCGGCATCGCATTCATTTGCAACTGGCCAAGATTACCACCTTGGGTGAACGGGTGGAAGACACCTTTTTGATCGATGGCCCGTCTCTACAGCATCACCGCAGTCAAATCGACATCGAAACCGAACTGCTCGATGCCCTGAGCGTTTGATCCATTGCGTCAGTCGTCTTCAACCGCGCTGATGCCGGGAAACAACACATCGGTGTAGCCAAAGCGCGAAAAGTCCCGCACCCGCATGGGATAGAGCGTGCCGATCAAATGATCGCACTCGTGTTGCACCACCCGGGCGTGAAAGCCCTCGGCCACCCGGTCAATCACATTTCCTTGCACATCCCAACCCTGGTAGCGGATGCGCTGCCAGCGGGGCACCACCCCGCGCAGGCCGGGGACCGACAAACAGCCCTCCCAATCTTCGCTTTCTTGTGCATCCAAAGCGCTCCACGTGGGATTGACCAATACCGTTTTGGGAATCGGCGGTGCATCGGGATAGCGGGGGTTGACCTGCCCGCTGCCAAAAATCACCACCTGCCAATCCACCCCAATTTGGGGGGCCGCCAAACCCGCGCCGTTCACATGGTCCATGGTCTCTTGCATGTCGCGCACCAGTTCATGCAAGGCCAGGGTGTCAAAGGCAGTGACGGCTTGGGCCGAACGCAACAAACGGGCATCGCCCATTTTCAAAATAGTGTGAATGGCCATTTTTTTCCTTCGATTGAATTCAGCGCGCCAACCACGCCGCCCCGCGCACGCCCGATGCGTCGCCATGCATGGCAGGCCGGATGGGGGTGCGTATGGGACGGCTAAAGGTGTGGCGCTCCAGCAAGGGGGTCACCTGGGTGTAAATCTCAGGAATTTGGCTCAGGCCACCGCCGAGCACAACTGCATCGGGGTCCATGGTGTTGATGATTTGGGCCAACGCACGGGCCAACCGGTCCACATACCGCCGCCAAGTGGACAAGGCCTGCAACTGGCCTGCGCGCATCGCCGCCACGATCTCGGGCGGGCTGCTGGATTGACCGCTGTGGGCCTCATGGTCGGCCACCAAGCCTGGCCCGCACAGCCATGTCTCCAAACAAGCTGTCTGGCCACACCAGCATTCGCGCGCAGGGTGGTCTTGCCCACCCAACCATGGTAAAGGGTTGTGGCCCCACTCGCCAGCCAAACCATGCGGACCGCGCCATGCTTGGCCATTGAATGCCCAGCCACCACCACATCCAGTGCCCAATATCACCGCAAAGACCACCGACAAGCCTTGGGCGGCCCCATCGACGGCTTCGCTCACCGCCAGACAATTGGCATCGTTTTCCATGTGGACCGTGCATTGCAACAGGTCTTGCAAATCGGCTTGCAGGGGTTTGCCATTGAGCACCACTGAGTTGGCCCCCCGCACTTTTTGGCTTGTGGGGTCCAGGCAACCCGGAATCGCCATGCCAATGGCTTGGGGTTGCGCCATTTGTTGTTCCTGGATGCAAAGGCTCACCATGTCGGCCACACACCTGACAGTGGCGCGGTAGTCCCCCACCGGGGTGGGCTGTCGGTGCCGGTACAACACCTGCCCGTGGTGGTTCAACACAGCCACTTCAATCTTCGTCCCGCCCAGGTCGATGCCGATCAGTGGATTCATGCGGGCGGTTGGAGCAGTTGTAACAAGGCCGCCTCGTCCAACACCGGAATGCCCAGGCTGAGGGCTTTTTCCAATTTGCTGCCAGCTGCCTCACCCGCCACCACGGCGGTGGTTTTTTTGCTCACGCTGCCAGCGACTTTGGCACCGGCTTGTTCGAGCATTTCTTGGGCTTGATCGCGCGACAAAGTGGGCAAGGTACCGGTGATCACATAGGTGTGGCCCGCCAACGGCAGATCCAAGCGGCCTTGGGGCGCGTCCTCGGACCATGTCAGACCGCAGAATCGCAATTGCTCGACCACTTCCCGGTTGTGTGCCTGGTCAAAAAATGTTCTCAAACTTTGCGCGACCACAGGGCCCACATCGGCAACTTGCAGCAATTGCTCGATGCTGGCATCCATGATGGCATCCATGCCCCCAAAATGCTTGGCCAGAGCTTTTGCAGTGGCCTCTCCCACATGTCGAATTCCCAGCCCAAACAAAAATTTGGGCAAGGTGGTTTGTTTGGACTTCTCCACACTGGCCAACAAATTATTGGCCGATTTTTCCGCCATCCGCTCCAAGGCAGCCCATTGAGAAAAGCCCAACCTGTAGAGGTCTGGCAAGGTGTTGACCAAACCAGCATCGACCAATTGATCGACGATTTTTTCACCCAGGTCCTCAATGTCGACCGCGCGGCGATGGGCAAAATGCAATATGGCTTGTTTTTGCTGGGCACGACAGAAAAGACCCCCGGTACAACGGTAATCGGCCTCGCCCACTTCGCGCACGGCCAAACTGTTGCACACCGGGCAATGGGTGGGCATGTGGAAACAGTCCGATTCATGCAGGCGTTTTTCCAACAGCACCGAGACCACCTCAGGAATCACATCGCCAGCGCGGCGAACCACCACGGTGTCGCCCACCCGCACATCCTTGCGTCTCACCTCGTCCTCGTTGTGCAAGGTGGCATTGGTGACCGTGACACCACCCACAAAAACGGGGGCCAGCTTGGCCACCGGGGTCAGCTTGCCGGTGCGCCCGACTTGCACATCGATCGCCATGACCGTGGTGATTTCCTCTTGGGCCGGAAATTTGTGCGCCACCGCCCAGCGTGGCTCGCGGCTGACCATGCCCAACAAAGCCTGGCGCTCAATGGAGTTGACTTTATAGACCACCCCATCAATGTCAAAGGGCAATTGGTCGCGCAATCGGGCTATTTCCTGGTGGAAGGCCACCAGCCCATCGGGCCCAGATACCACCTTGACATGCTGTGACACCGGGAAACCCCAGTCTTTCAAATGCCGCAACACTTCGGCATGGCCGGCATAGGCTTGCAGGCCAAACAAGGTGGCCTCCAAGGGTGGCAGCGTCAGGTCTTGCGGCGGATGGAAGTGCAAGGCATAGGCGAAAAAACTCAAGGGCCGTTGGGCGGCCATTTGCGGGTCAAGTTGGCGCACCGCGCCGGCGGCGGCATTGCGTGGGTTGACAAAGGTTTTTTCGTTTTTGGCCCCGGATGCAATTTTTTTCCGCTGGCGTTCATTGAGGGCTTCAAAGTCATCTCGGCGCATGTAAATTTCACCACGCACTTCGAGTTTGGTGGGCGCTTGTGGGGGCAAGCGCAAAGGTATTTGACAAATGGTGCGGACATTGTGGGTCACATCCTCACCCACCGCGCCATCCCCGCGGGTTGCCGCTTGCACCAAGACATGGTCGGCGTACAGCAAACTGATGGCCAAACCATCAAACTTCAGCTCTGTCACATAGTCCAGCGGCGGATCTGCGGCCTGACAATGAAGTTGCTTGCGCACCCGTGCGTCAAATGATCGGGCCCCATGTTCGCTGATATCGGTCTCGGTTTGAATGCTCAACATGGGAACTCGGTGAAGCACACTGGCAAACGCATCGACCGCTTGGCCCCCGACCCGCTGGGTGGGTGAATCCGGGGTTCGCAATTCGGGATGGGCCTCCTCCAGAGCCTGGAGTTGGCGAAACAAACGATCGTACTGGGCATCGGGAATGCTTGGCGCGTCCAACACGTAATACAAATGCCCGTGGCGCTGTAATTGGGACCGCAAATCTGCCGCTTGTGCAGACCAGTCGGGGGTCACGGCTGGCGCTTGGTCGCTCATCCCGGATATCGCCGTGGTCAACTGAACAAGCGTCGCGCTTGGGTAGAGCCAGCCGAGAGGTCGCGCGCATCCAAGCTGTTGTAGAGAGTGCGCAAGTCGGTATCAATGGCCCGAATGGCCGCATCCGACAGGGTTTGACCGTTATCGTCGGTGATGCTGCCATCCATCGCTTGGGCAAGCTCTCGGGCCGCATGGCACAAGTTGGCAAAGGGCTCTGCGGTGCGGTCCACATGGGGCACGTCCAGGCAAAGCTGGAGTTCACGCACCGCCGATTGGGCCGGGTCCTCGGCCATCGCCGCTTGGGGATCGAAGGACAGCACCACAATCGGTGCCCCGCCCACCACGGGTGCTGGCAGGACCATGCGCCCGGGGATCACACCGGGCACAAAACCCAACCTGGCTGCGTTTTGCTGCACATAGCCAGGACTCCATGCGGTGCGCTGGGCACGCAGGCTGAAACTGAGTTGGGCGTCATGGGCGCTGGCAAATTGATCCAACTCGCGAGCGCGGGCCACCGCTTCGAGCATGTCAGGAAACTCCACCTGGCCATTGATGGCATCGGCAAAGGTTTGAACCTTCATCACAAACTCGGAATATTCGATTTCGTTCAAAGCACCCGTTCGATTGGCCAATTGCATGCCCGCCTGAAAAGCGCTGTAACGCTGACCCGCACGCAAAGGCAACCATTCTCCAGTCTGTACATTGAGCCCTTCAATGGTGAAAAATTTGCTGCCCACACGTGCGCTGGTGGGGGCCACTGCCAAAGCCGCATCGCCAGTGGTGGGGGCTTCGAGATCGATCGGTGCAATCACATCGATCAAGGCATCCAAAGCGGGTGGTTTTTCCAGGCTGGGCAATTCACTGGGTTCATGGGCCCAAGCGGCAGAGGACTTGACTTCGACGGTCACCGAAGGCCGCGGGCTTTCCTGTGGTGCCATCTCTCGCTGCATCGATGCAGACCCTGCCAAAGGCGTCGGTTCAGAGGAGTCAGCGCGGAAATCTGGCGCGGCAGAGGCAATCCCCTGCCCCTTGGACAAATCCATTTCCCGCTGTTGCGCGCTGTCCAACGAAGCCACGGGCTCGAACATGGGCTCGGCAGGTGGGAGATCCTTGGCTTGTCGTGGCTTGTTTTTGCGAGTTGTCCAAGTGCTGTGCGCCACCACGGCTACCAGGACCACACCACCGGCGATGGCCAAACCAATTTGAAAGTTACTCACAGCGACCTCAGACCGATTCGACCATGCCAACGGCCGATTCCATGTCCACCGCCACAATGCGCGAAACGCCTCGCTCTTGCATGGTCACGCCGATCAGTTGTTCGGCCATTTGCATGGCAATTTTATTGTGCGAAATGAACAAAAACTGGGTTTCCTTGGCCATGGTGGAAACCAGCTTGGAATACCTTTCAGTGTTGGCATCGTCCAACGGCGCGTCCACCTCGTCGAGCAAGCAAAAAGGCGCCGGATTGAGCTGAAAAATCGCAAACACCAGGGCAATCGCGGTCAAAGCTTTTTCACCGCCCGACAAAAGGTGAATGGTTTGGTTTTTCTTACCCGGTGGCTGGGCCATCACCTGCACACCGGAGTCCAAAATTTCTTCACCCGTCATCACCAAACGCGCATTACCGCCGCCAAACAATTCGGGAAACATACGGCCGAAATGTTCATTGACCGTTTTGAAGGTGCCCCCCAATAGGTCACGGGTTTCGGTGTCGATTTTTTTGATCGCATCCTCCAAAGTGGCCATGGCCTCGTTGAGGTCGGCCGACTGGGCATCCAAAAAGGTTTTTCGTTCGCGTGCAGAACTCAATTCTTCCAAGGCCGCCAGGTTCACAGCGCCCAAGGATTGGATTTCGCGCTGGATGCGGTCAATTTCGGTTGGCATACCCTGGATGCGCACCTGGTCTTGCGCCACCGACTGCGCCAAAATCTGCAAATCGGCCCTTGCGTCCGCCAACATTTGGGTGTACTGGTCAGACCCCAAGCGAGCGGCCTGCTCTTTGAGTTGCAACTCCGTGATGCGCTGACGCAGGGGATCGAGCTGCCGCTCGATTTGCAACCGGCTTTCATCGCTGACCCGCAATTTGCCGGTCAGGTCATCGTACTCGCTGCGTTTGGCAGCCAGGGCTGCTTCGCGTTCGGACTTGAGCGCCAGCGCCGCTTGCAAGCCCGCTTGAGCCGCCACATCCGACAAACGCTGCAGTTCTTCTTCGGCCAGTGTCTGTTGCTCAGCCAAGGATTGCATTTGCTGATCAGCGGTTTCAAGCGAGCGATCGAGTTCGGCCCTTCGATTGACCAGGCTGCGCCGGTTGAATTCGGCCTCTTGGGTCTGCCGCTCCAGGGTGCGCAATTGCTCACGGGCCTCATCCAATTGGCGCTGTGCCGCCATGGCCTGGTCTTCAAGCTGGGCATATCGCTCTTGCGCATCGGCCAGTTGCAGATCAAGTTCCTCAAAACGCGTTTGGGATTGAATCAGTCGCTCGTGCAAAATTTGAGCGCTAGCCCCAATTTCTGCCAAATCCTGGTCAATTTGTTGCGAACGGTTGTGCGCTTGCTCAGCCAACTGGTCAAGCTGCAGTGTCTCGACTTGTTTGGCATGGGCCTTGGCCTGCGATTCACTGGCCAATTGACGGGCGCCGTTGAGCTGCAAGCGCGCCTCGTTGTAGGCGGACTGCGCTCGTGCGAGCGAGTTTCGGGCTTCCTCTTGGATCAGGGATTGGGCACGCACCTGTTTGTCAAGATTTTCAATCTCTTGTGCCCGGGCCAACAAACCCGCTTGCTCATTGTCAGGCGCGTAAAAACTCACGCTGTTGAGGGTGATGGCATGCCCTTGGGGCACATAAATGACTTCGCCGGGCAACAGCGTGGCTCGGCTGGCCAAAGCAGATGCCAAATCGGGCGCCGTATAGGCATGGGCCAGCCAATGTGACATCAAAGCCTTTTGACCCGCATCATGGATGCGCAACAAGTCGAGCAAACGGCTGCGGCCCGCTGCTGCGCTGGCTGGAGTGGCCGCCAAAGCTGGGCTGTAAAAACTCAGCTTGGTAGGGGGAGGCTCTTTGGCAAAGGCCTGGACCGTTTCCAATTGACCGACTTCGATGGCCGACAGGCGTTCGCGCAAAGCCGCCTCCAAGGCGCTTTCCCAACCCGGTTCAATGTGCAAGCGATTCCACAGGGCTTGCAATCCCTCCAAACCATGGCGGCTCAACCAGGGGCTGAGTTTCTGATCGGTTTTGACCTTTTCTTGCAAAGCCTTGAGGGCTTGCAATCTGGCGGATAAGTCGGCTTGCAAAGCGGATTCGGTGTTGACCTTGCTTTGAGCCGTTTGGCGTTGGGCATCCAACTCAGGCAGCGTGGCTTCCAAATGCAGCAAGGCGGCTTGTGCTTGCCCGGCCTGCGCCTGGGCCTGCTGCAAAGCCGCATGCGCTTGCAGCATTTGTTGCGGGTCAGGGGACGCCAAGTTGCGTTGATCGCTGTCCAAGCGCTCTCGGCGCAATTGCAAATGACGTTGCTGTTCGTTCAAATTGCGCTGGTCTGCAGCCAGGACTTGAATGTGCTGCTGCACCTGTACCACCAACAGTTGCTGCGCATTGGCCAAGGTTTGTGCTTGGCGCAAGCCGTCCTCCAACTGAGGCAATTGCAAGTGTTGTTCTGCACATTGGGCTCGCAAAATTTCAGCCTGCTCATCGCCCGTGGTGCTTTGGGCCTGCAATTGCGCGAGTTCTTGCCGTGCCGCAGTTGCCTGATCATGCCACTGGGCGATTTGGGCCTTGAACTGTTCAATGCGCGCCATGGTGCGCTGTCGGCCATCGGCGACAAACCGAATTTCTGTCTCCAAGCGGCCGACTTCTGCGCTGGCTTCATACAACAAACCCTGGGATTGATTGACCTGGTCACCGGCCGCGTAATGGGCTTGCCGAATGATTTCAAGCTCAGACTCCAAGTGGCGCAAATCGGCGACCTTGGCTTCCAAGGCGTTCAAGGCTTGGGCGATGGCTTCATTCAACTGGGTTTGATCGCTCAGCGCTTCTGCCCGCTTTAAAAACCAAAATTGCTGTTGCTTGAGACCGACTTGACTTTGCAAGTCGTTGTAACGCTGGGCCACTTCGGCTTGCCGCTCCAGCTTTTCCAAATTGGCGTTGAGTTCGCGCAAAATGTCTTCAACGCGGGTGAGGTTCTCCCGGGTGTCATTCATGCGATTCTCGGTTTCACGGCGGCGCTCTTTGTATTTGGAAACGCCTGCCGCCTCTTCCAGAAACAGCCGCAATTCTTCGGGCTTGGACTCAATGATGCGGCTGATGGTGCCTTGCCCGATGATGGCGTAGGCCCTGGGCCCCAGACCCGTGCCCAAAAACACATCTTGCACATCACGCCGGCGAACGGGTTGGTTGTTGATGTAGTAACTGCTGGTGCCGTCTCGGGTCAACACCCTTTTGACCGCGATTTCAGGGAATTGGCTCCATTGGCCGCCAGCGCGGTGGTCGCCATTGTCAAAAATCAACTCCACGCTGGAACGGCTGGACGATTTGCGGGTGGTGGTGCCACTGAAGATCACATCCTGCATGGACTCGCCGCGCAACTCGCTGGCGCGGCTTTCGCCCAGCACCCATCGCACTGCGTCGATGATGTTGGATTTGCCACAGCCGTTGGGCCCCACCACACCGACCAACTGGCCAGGCAACATGAAATGGGTGGGCTCGGCAAATGACTTGAAGCCGGAAAGTTTGATGGAATTGAGACGCACCGAAGGGCCTGTAAAGAATCAAAAAACCTTGTCCGTCAGGCTGACGGAAACAGGCTGGGATCGTGGGGATCAAGATGATAACGCTCGCGCCACAATTTCACGTCTTGCTCCAGCAAAGCGAGCATGTCCAGCAATTGGCTCAAGCGAGGGCGCAGGCTTTGCAAACTCTCTTTGCGGCCCAAGGCTTCTAGTGCAATCACCTCTTGGGCCAATGCAGGTTTACAAAAAATGGGCACAAACCCTTTGAGAGAATGCAAATTCATTCGAATGGCCTCACCATCATCACCGGGCAAGAGATCTTGAATGGCTGACTTTTCTTTGGTCAAACTGCTTGCAAATGTATCTAACAGGCTGGGTAGCAAGGATGCATCGACGGCATACTGGGAAGCTTGGCTCAAATCAAGATGGACAAAAGCGGCAATCATGGCAATAGGAGTTCAATGCGATAAAGCTGACCGCTCACAAACCCGCAAACTGCCAGCAATGCTGGAACGATAATACCAGCGATGAACCCCCTGTTAGAACGATTACAGCCCTATCCTTTTGAGCGGTTGCGCCAACTTTTTGCTGGTGTCGAGTCCAGCAATGAACACAAACCCATCAGCCTGGGCATCGGGGAACCCCGCCATGCCACCCCCACCATGGTGATGGAGGTCATGCACCAATCTTTTTCCAGTTTGGCAGTCTATCCACCCACGGCAGGTGAGGCCAGTTTGCGGCAAGCCTGTGCCCAATGGCTAACAAACCGTTACCAGGTCAGCCTGGACAGTGATCAACAAATTTTGCCCGTCAATGGCTCACGGGAAGCTCTTTTTTCATTTGCCCAGGCCGTGATCAATCCGCTGATGGGTGAGAAACGACCTTGGGTGGTTTGCCCCAATCCTTTTTATCAAATATATGAGGGCGCAGCCTTGTTGGGCGGGGCCGATGTGTACTACGTGCCCAGTGTGGCTGAACGCAATTTTGCCCAAGACTGGGCCAGCGTGCCCACTGAAGTTTGGGCCCAAACGCAATTGCTGTTTGTCTGCTCACCAGGCAACCCCACCGGAGCAGTCATGCCCCTGTCTGAATGGGAAATCCTGTTCCATCTCAGCGATCGATATGGATTTGTGATCGCCTCCGACGAGTGTTACAGCGAAATTTACTTCCGCGATGAGCCGCCTTTGGGCGGGCTGGAAGCGGCCCAACGATTGGGGCGCTTTCAATTTAAAAATTTGGTCAGCTTCACCAGCCTGTCCAAACGCAGCAATGTGCCTGGCATGCGCAGCGGTTTTGTGGCAGGGGACGCCGCCATCATCCAAAAATACCTGCTTTATCGCACCTACCATGGCAGTGCCATGAGTGGCATGGTGCAGGCCGCGTCACGGGCTCTTTGGCAAGATGAAACGCATGTGCGCGCCAACCGCCAGCAGTACAGGGATAAATTTACCCAGGTCACGCCGGTGCTCGCCAAGGTGCTGGATGTGCATTTGCCCGATGCGGGTTTTTATTTGTGGGCCGGCCTGCCCCCCGGATGGCAAGGCCGTGATGACCTTTTTGCCCAACAATTACTGGCTCAATACAATGTCACCGTTTTGCCGGGCCGCTATTTGGCTCGCGAGTTCAATGGTGTCAATCCAGGCGCAGGCCGCATCCGCATGGCCTTGGTGGCCCAAACCGACGAATGCCTGCAAGCAGCACAACGCATTGTTCAATTTCTTCAACTCAACCCCCGCCTGCCATCATGAGTCATCCACTTGAAACCATCATCGACAACGCCTGGGAAAACCGCGCGCAATTGGGCCCCAGTGCCGCCCCCAAAGAGGTCTTGGAAGCCGTCGAGCATGTGATAGCCGAGCTCAATGCGGGACGCTTGCGGGTGGCCTCTCGCCAAGCGGTGGGTCAATGGACCACCCACCAATGGATTAAAAAAGCGGTTTTGCTCAGCTTCCGCCTGAAAGACAATTCGGCCATCAAAGCTGGCGATTTGGGCTTTTATGACAAAGTGCAAACCAAATTTGCCCACATGAGCGAAGCTGAAATGAAAGACAGTGGCGTACGGGTGGTCCCCCCAGCCGTCGCACGCAGAGGCAGTTTCATCGCCAAAGGTGCCATCTTGATGCCCAGCTACGTCAACATTGGCGCCTATGTCGATGAGGGCACGATGGTCGACACCTGGGCCACGGTGGGTTCGTGTGCGCAAGTGGGCAAAAACGTTCACCTGTCGGGTGGTGTCGGCTTGGGCGGTGTGCTCGAACCCTTGCAAGCCAACCCGACCATCATTGAAGACAATTGCTTCATCGGTGCGCGCTCTGAAATCGTTGAAGGTGTGATCGTGGAGGAAAACTCGGTCATTTCCATGGGGGTTTACATTGGTCAAAGCACCAAAATTTATGACCGTGCCAGCGGGCAAGTGCACTACGGACGCGTTCCTGCGGGTTCTGTGGTGGTGTCAGGCAACTTGCCCAGCGCAGACGGCAAGTACAGCCTCTACTGTGCCGTGATTGTCAAGCGCGTCGATGCCCAAACTCGGGCAAAAACCAGCCTCAACGATTTGCTGCGCGACTGATGACCCGCACCTTGCAACTGACCGAGCAGCTCATCGCACGGGCTTCGCTCACGCCGCAAGATGGTGGCTGTCAAGATGTGATGGCCGCTCGGCTCAAGCCGCTGGGATTTGACTGCGAAACTTTGATCAGTGGTCCCGATTCTTGCCAAGTCACCAATTTATGGGCCTTGCGCCGCAGCACGCATGCCCACGCACGGACCTTGGTGTGGGCGGGCCACACCGATGTGGTCCCCACCGGGCCCATGGCACGCTGGGACAGCGATCCCTTTATCCCTACCCACCGCGATGGGTGTCTGTTTGGGCGAGGTGCAAGCGATATGAAAACCTCATTGGCTGCCATGGTGGTGGCCACCGAAGATTTCTTAGCGTCCCATCCCAACACCCATCTCAACCTTGGTTTTCTCATCACCAGCGATGAAGAAGGCCCTGCCTTGGACGGCACGGTGGTGGTGTGCGAACAATTGCAAAAAAGACGGCAAACTTTGGATTGGTGCATTGTGGGCGAGCCCACATCCGTGAAGGCCACCGGGGACATGATCAAGAATGGCCGCCGCGGCACCCTCAGTGGCAAGTTGGTGGTTCAAGGCATTCAAGGCCACATTGCTTACCCCCAATTGGCCAGAAACCCCATCCATCAATGGGCCCCCGCCTTGGCAGAACTGGTGGCCATGAAATGGGACGATGGCAATGCATTTTTTCCGCCCACGAGTTGGCAGGTCAGTAACATCCATGCGGGCACAGGTGCCGGCAATGTGATTCCGGGTGAGGTGGTGGTGGACTTCAATTTCCGGTTTTCCACCGAGTCCAGCGTTGCGTCTTTACAGCAGCGATTGACCCAAGTGCTGGAGCGCCATGGCCTGACGTTTCAAGTGAAATGGACTCTGGGTGGACAACCCTTTCTCACCGAACCCGGGGAATTGAGCCAAGTTGTGCTAGACGCGATCTGGGCCCAAACCGGGCTGAAAGCCGAGCTCTCCACCACCGGCGGTACCAGTGACGGCCGCTTCATTGCCCAATTGTGTCCCCAGGTCATCGAGTTGGGCCCACCCAATGCCTCCATCCATCAGGTCAACGAACACATTCGCGTCCAAGATATCGAACCTTTGAAAAACATTTATCAAGATGTTTTGCTGCGGCTTGATCATCTGGTGGCTTTGCAATCGTCATGAGACTTTCGGAGTTGGTGGTGCAATGCGCCGATTTGTTGCAATCATCAGAAGTGGCCCTGGGCCAAGGCACCTTGGAGATGGCCGACGAAGCCGCTTGGTTGGTGTTGTGGCGATTGGGCCTCCCATTGGACACAGACACGGATGCTTTTACCCCTGTCCTCCAAGCCGATGACGTTCAAGCCTGTTTTGATTTGATCGCGCAGCGCATTCAACGCCGCGTGCCCGCAGCCTATTTGACCCGTGAGGCTTGGCTGCAAGGAGTGGATTTTTATGTGGACGAGCGTTGCATCGTGCCGCGCAGTTTGATTGCAGAGGTGTTGGCACGGCAAAGCCTTGACTTGTTTGTGACTCGTTCGCCATTGCGGATTTTGGATTTATGCACTGGTAATGGCAGTTTGGCCGTGCTCGCCGCCATGACCTATCCCGATGCACACATCGATGCCAGCGACATCAGTGCCGATGCCTTGGCCGTGGCCAAGATCAATGGCCAACGCCATGGCTTGTCAGATCGCATCGCATGGCATTGTTTGGATGGCTTGCAGGCCCCATTGGGCCGCTACGATCTGATTTTGTGCAACCCCCCCTATGTGAATGAGCACAGCCTGGCGAACTTACCGCCAGAGTTTATGGCTGAGCCCAGACTGGCTTTGGCGGGCGGGTCTGATGGCATGGATTTTGTCAGGCCCCTGATTTTGCGAGCCGCTGAGCACCTGCATGAAGACGGCATTTTGATCCTCGAAATTGGCCATGAGCGCGCGCATTTTGAGGCTGCATTTCCCAAACTTTCCTCCCTGGGATTGAGCACCAGCGCTGGCGACGACCAAGTGCGATTGATCCACCAAGTCGAGTTGCGCGCGCTGACATGCTGAGTTTCAAAAAAATAGTGCTGCGCCGCGGCACCAAAATCGTTTTGTCTCAAGCCGATGTGACCATTCAAGTGGGCGAAAAAGTCGGGCTGATTGGTCGCAACGGCGCTGGAAAATCCAGCCTCTTTTCCCTCATCACAGGTCAGCTGCAAGAGGACCAAGGTGAATGGTCCATGCCCGACACCTGGCAAATTTCACAGGTCGAACAGCATATCCCTGAGACCGATCAAGGGGCCACTGATTTTGTGCTGGAAGGTGACATGCGCTTGAACCAAGTGCTGGCCGATTTGAGAGCAGCCGAATTCCGAGACGACGGCGAAGCGATGGCACTGGCCTACGCCGCCTTGGACGATGCAGGCGGACACCACGCCAGAGCGCGGGCCCAAGCCATGTTGCTGGGATTGGGATTCAAAACCCATGAACTGGACAACCCTGTTAACAGCTTTTCGGGGGGCTGGCGGATGCGCTTGCAGTTGAGCAGGGCCTTGATGTGCCCTGCCGATTTGATGCTTCTGGATGAACCCACCAACCACTTGGACTTAGACGCCCTGGTGTGGCTGGAAGCGTGGCTCAAGCGGTATGAGGGTACTTTGCTGGTGATCAGCCATGACCGCGATTTCTTGGATGCGGTGACCAAGGTAACCTTGCACCTGGAAAATGCACAACTCAGCCGCTTCAGTGGCAATTACAGTGCATTTGAGGTGCTGCTGGCCCAACAACAAGCGTTGCAGCAATCGGCCTACCAAAAACAACAAGAACGGGTGGCGCACTTACAGCGATTCATCGACCGATTCAAAGCCAAGGCCAGCAAAGCCAAACAAGCGCAAAGCCGGGTCAAAGCCTTGGAGCGAATGCAGCGCATCGATGCCGTACTCGATGCCGCAGACTTTCAATTCGAATTCAAACCGCCGCAGAGCTTGCCCAACCCCATGCTCTCACTGCAAAACGCCTGCTTGGGCTATCTGGGCGAACAAGGGGCCGCAACCATTTTGCAAGGTGTGGGTTTATCGGTATTGGCGGGTCAGCGCATTGGCATCTTGGGTGCCAATGGCCAGGGCAAATCCACGCTGGTCAAAACAATAGCGGGCGATTTGAAATTAATCTCTGGCGACATGGTGGAAGGCAAGGGTTTGCGCATTGGCTACTTTGCGCAACAGGAGTTGGATGTGCTCAAACCGGAAGACTCACCGCTGCAACACTTGATCGATTTGTCCCGCAAGATTTCGCCACAGGCCAAAGAGCAGGAGTTGCGCAATTTTTTGGGCGGCTTCAGGTTTGTGGATGGCATGGTTGGACAAGCCGTGGGAACCCTCAGCGGTGGCGAGAAAGCCCGCTTGGTGCTGGCCATGCTGGTTTGGCAACGCCCCAATTTATTGCTGCTCGACGAACCCACCAATCACCTGGATCTGGTGACCCGCGAGTCACTGGGCATGGCGCTCAATGGTTTTGATGGCACTGTTTTACTGGTCAGCCACGATCGATCCTTGTTGCGCTCGGTGTGCGATGAATTCTGGGTGGTCAGCCAAGGTCGGGTTCAAACTTATGCGGGGGATTTGGACGACTATCAGCGAATGGTGGCAGAACAAAGCTCGGTCCAGACCGAAGCCACAGCAGCGACGAAAAAATCCAAATCCAGCAATGCCAATTCGCCACTCAATTCATCTGTATCGCGTCCATCTCGACAGCGGCAAGCGCAATTGCGTCAAGATAGATTTGTGCTTATGAAGCCCCTGAAAGCAGAGTTGCAGGCACTTGAAAAGACCCTGCAAATGAACCAAGCCCAATGGGCCGACATGGAAACCCAAATGCTCAAGCCCCTGACAGGCCCTGAAATATCAGAGCTGGGCCGACAAATGAAACTGCAACGCCAACAAATGGACCTGGCCGAAGAGCGATGGTTGGTTTTGAGCGAGCAACTTGAAGCCCTTCAAGAAGATCAAGCCTGATGCCTTTGCACGGGCTCATTGCCCGGTGCAAATGGCGGGCCCATTCAGTGGTTTGTTGCATGTGCAAACCAGCTCGTAATGCTTGATTTTTTCTTTTTCAGCGAAAGAAGCGCTGGACCGGCGCATGCTGTCCGTGGGCAGGTACAACTTTGGCCGCAATTCCCGCGTCGTTGTTTTGTTGCTCTTGTCGGTCAATTGAACCGCAGGACAAAAGACTGCTCCTGGCAATGGATTTTTAACCTCAAAGATCATGGTTTGCGAATCCGCTTGCGACCAACCCGCATTGATTTTAAGTTGGCTGTATTCCGCGCCGCTTAAAAAAACGGCCTCTAAGGGTGGGCCTGACTCAAGAAACCATCCCAAAGCGCTGGCTTGGCTTACGCAGCCCACGGTCACGAAGGACCACAAAAAACCTTTCCAACGGCACACAGGCATTTGTCTACACCTCAACAAAAAACGGGTGACAGATTCTCTGTCACCCGTCTATGTTGGTAGGACGTACAAGATTCGAACTTGTGACCAACGGATTAAAAGTCCGCTGCTCTACCAACTGAGCTAACGTCCCGTTCATTCTCCGTGCTTATCAGCGAAGCCATAAATTATAGCGAATTTTCAATGCGTGTTGGCACTCGATGCCGCCAATTGATTGATCACCCAGCCCGCAGCGCATTGGCCAAAAGTAGCGGTCACGCTTACCAAAGATCCCCATCCATGGCAATTCAAACGGCCGTCTTGCAGGGGTGCATTTGACGACGGCGGCGGATAAGGTGTCTCTCGGCTGAAGACGCAATTGACCCCCATGTTCGTCCCTTTGGGTGCTGCGAATTCACGCCTGAGCTTTTGTCGCAACCGTGCCAACAATGGATCGTGACTGACCAAGCCCAAATCAGCGATATCGACCAAATGGGCCATGCGTTTTCCACCAGCCGCACCCACCGTGATGAATTTGGTTTGATGTTGCAAGGCCCAAACGGTCATGGCCAATTTGGCACTGCTTTGGTCACAAGCATCAATGACAGCGTCTACCTGTGAGCCCATGATGTCGGGCCAATTGCCTGGCTGCACAAAATCGTCGATGGCGTTGACTTCGCATTCGGGCTGGTAACTACCAATGCGCTCTTTCATCGCCAACACCTTGGACTGGCCCAAGGTGTTTTCCGTGGCATGAATTTGACGATTGAGGTTGGAGTCAGAAACATGGTCCATGTCGATCAGGGTCAATCGACCGACCCCACTGCGGGCCAAGGCTTCTGCGGCCCATGATCCCACGCCACCCAGGCCCACCACCACCACATGCGCAGACACGATTTGTGTGGCTGCCTCCAAACCATACAGACGCTGCAAGCCTGACAAGCGCCGATCCATGGTGAGGAGCATGTTCAGATGGACCTCTCCAGGCTCCAGGTTTGGTAGCGAAAGCCCGCCAATGCACCGGCAAAAATGCCCAACACTGCCAACAAAGCGTTGAGACTGAGCACTGACAAGCCGCTGACACCTTGCCCAATGGTGCAACCCATGGCGGTGACACCACCGACGCCCATCAAAACGGCGCCCAACAAATGATGGGACAAATCAGATATTTGGCTAAAGCCTTCCCAACGAAAACTGCCATTGCTCAATGAAGAAACAGCCGAACCACAGACCACGCCCAAGGCGGAAACAATGCCAAAACTCAACACCTTGCTTTTGTCACTGAAGAACATCAGCCAGTCCAAGGTATAGGCCATGGGGGCCACAAAACTCATGGCTTCCATGCGACCGGAGTTAGTGGTCAGGTAAACCGCTTCCAAAGTCTCGGGGTGTTCTGCCAGAAAACCAAAATGGCCACTCACCCACCACATGGCGGTGACCAGCAAACCCAAACCCAGGCCAACCAGCAAGTTTTCTGTTTGCCAAAAATCTCTGCGGGCAAAAGTCCACGCAAGCAACACCAAGGACACAACCATACCAGCCGTCGGCCATGCCTGGGCCAGCGGCAAATCCAGCCAAACAGAGAACCAAGCACCCAGGTGAGCGCCTGAAGGCATTTCCACAAAAACCGAATCCAAAAATTGGTTGCGCCCCACAGCAGTCACCCCTTTGAGGGTTGCAAAAGCCGATACGCCCATGAAAACAAAAACGACCCAAGATTTCAAATTGCCAGTGCCCATGCGGATCAAGGTCTTGTTGCCACAACCAGAAGCCAACACCATGCCCAAACCAAACAAAGCCCCACCCACCAATGAAGAAAGCCAAAGAAGTCGCTGGGTGCTATACAAAGACTGGCTGGGATCGATTTGACCAGTCCAAGACAACAAGGCAAAACCAATTGTGGCCACGGCCACCACCAAAGCCCACTGGCGCAGACGTGTCCAATCCGAGATGTTGACCACATCACTGATGGCACCCATGGTGCAAAAATGGGTGCGTTGGGCTATCGCACCAAACAACATCGACAGGCCAAAGGCGCTCCCTAATATCCATTGAGTATGGACCGCCAATTGCTCCGAATTCAACTTGCAAACCCCTTGTCAGTCATTTCAATTTGGCCAATCGCTGTTTGGCTGCACCCGCGGCTTCTGATTCGGGATAAGCTTTGATCACATCTTCCAATGCTTTGCGTGCAGCACGCAGGTCTTTGAGCTCAATCTGGCAATTGGCAATGGCCAATAAAGATTCGGCCACACGCGGGTGGGGTGCCATGGCGACCAAGGCGCGAAAACTGGCAATGGCCTCTTTGTAATCTCTGACGGCGTATTGGGCGTTGCCCAGCCAAAATAAAGCAGATGGCTTGTAACCGGTTTGGGGATATTTGCGCAAAAAGTCAGTCAGTCCAGACACGGCTTGTGCATATTCTCCTTTGCGAAAAATTTCCAAGGTCATGTCGTAATCGCGAAGTTCAGACGGTTCGGCCAAGAACTCCCGGCCATCCAGGCTGACTTTGACGGGCTCTAATTTGCGCAAGCGTTCTTCTTGGGCTTGAATCTTGTCTTTCTGCTCGCGTTGCCACTCCGCCAAAGACTTGAGCAAGCTTTCATAATCGCCTTTAGACTGGGCCAAATCCGATCTCAAAGACTCGATTTGATTTTGCAAATCCAAAAGACCACGACGCATGGATTGCAGTTCATCTTGGCTCTTGCCAGAGCCTGCGCTGGCTTTGTTGACCTCGGATCGCAAAGTCTCCGTGCTCATGCGCAAGGACTCTAAGCGCTGGCGCAAATCCAAAATAGCCCTGCGGGCCTCATCGTCTTCAAACAAAGCTGCCTGCGTGGGGGCAACAATACCCATCACCCACAACCCCAAAAGGGTTGCGCGAAACCTTGGCCCCATCATTTGTAGGCGATCTCTGCTCGGCGATTTTTGGCAAAAGCCTCTTCACTGTTGCCCTGAACAGCGGGTTTTTCTTTGCCAAAACTGACTGCTTCCATTTGAGCATCAGAAACACCCAATAAATTCAACGCCTTGCGAACCGCCTCAGATCGCTTTTGTCCCAGCGCCAAGTTGTATTCACGCCCACCGCGTTCATCGGTATGCCCTTCGAGCGCAATCCGACGCTTGCTGTCTTGCTTGATGTATGCGGCATGTTTCTCGATCACACTTTGAAATTCAGATTTGATGACGAAACTGTCGTAATCAAAATAAATGACTTTGGTCACACCCTCCGGCCCAGGGGCCACACCAGTCAGAGGGCGTGCATCAATGCCAGCCACAGCCGAACGCGCGGGGGGGGGAGGTGCTTGCTCGCTGGGTGCAGCCAAAGCCACGCCCGCTTTTTCTTCCACAGGTACTTCATTGAGCTTGACGGGTGAAGAACAAGCGGCCAATAAAGCAGCCAAAGTCAAGGTGATCAGGGTTTTGTTCATGTTGATGTTGCTCCATAAGAATCAGTGCTTGAGAAAAGGACCCCAATGAGGCTCTCGAATGTCCCCATTTTGTCCAGCCAATCTGGCTTTGATGCGGCCATCCACGGTGCTGGTCATCAAGGCCTCACGACCTTGCAGCAGTGTGGAATAAACGATCAAACGACCATTGGGCGAAAAGCTGGGGCGTTCATCCGGGCCAGTATCGGTGATGAATTGGGTGGTTTCGGACTTGAGGTCCATCACATGCAATTTGAATTGGCCATTGATGCGGGAAATATATGCCATCCACCGTCCATCCGGACTGATGGCTGGGGAAATGTTGTAGGTGCCAGAAAAAGTCACGCGTTGCGCGGGGCCGCCCATGGTTGGCATGCGGTAGATTTGGGGTGAGCCGCCACGGTCGCTGACAAAATAAAGGGCTGAACCATCAGGGTAGAATATAGGCTCGGTATCAATGCTCGTTGTTTGGGTCAAGCGACGCGGATCTCCGCCTTGAGCAGGTATCAGATAGATCTGAGAGCCTCCGTCTCTGCTCAGGGTCACGGCCAATGAACGCCCATCGGGTGACCATGCTGGAGAACTGTTGTTGCCCTTGAAATTGGCCACCACACGCCTCTTGCCAGATGCGACATCGTGGACATAAACCACTGGTTTTCTGGCTTCAAAGGACACATAAGCCAATTCATGACCACTGGGAGACCAGTTGGGGGAAATGATGGGCTCTGGACTGGTCAAGGCAGCTTGTGCATTTTCACCATCGGCATCGGCCACCCAAAGACTGAAACGCCCACCCAGTTTGGTGACGTATGCGATGCGGGTTGAAAAGATGCCTTTTTCGCCTGTAAGCTTTTCGTAGATGAAGTCAGAAATTCGATGGGCAATCAAGCGCAAATCAGCGACCGGGGTGGCATAACTTTGGCCACCAAGATCTTGCCCACGCACCAAATCCCATAAGCGGAACCGCACGTCATAGCGGCCATCCGCCAACTTGCTGATGCTTCCAGTGAGCAAAGCCTCATCGCCTTTTTGTTTCAAAACAGAGAAGTCGGGGCGTGTCAATTCATCCATCGCCTGGTTCAGGGCATTGCCGCGAAACTGTCCGCTGCGCTCCAGATCGGCCTGGACAATGGATGCAATTTTTTGAGGCGAATATTCTTCACCGCGCATCGCCGCAACAGCGATCGGGATTTGGGTCAGGCCCACACCCGAGACTTCAACCCGAAATTGCGCCAAGGCAGGCCAAGTGAACAAAGCCAAGCACAAAACAGCCCAATGAATGAGCGTGAAAAAGAAAATTCGAAAACGGTCAGTCAAAGGACTCAGGCAGATGAAAAATCATGGGCGTTATAGTAGCATCAACTTGCTCTGGATTTGCCCCCCGCTGTGCCCACTTCTTATCTGTTTCAACGGTTGTTTGGCTATGCCAAGGCTTACAAGTGGGCCTATGCCGTGTCTGTGCTGGGGATGGCCGCGACGGCGGTGACCGAGGCCATGCTGCCAGCGATGATGAAATATTTGCTGGATCAAGGCTTTCAAGTCGAATCCGCGTTTCAAGTTGTGGCCATTCCGCTGGCCATTGTGGGATTGTTTTTGGCCAAGGGTTTGCTGATCTACATCAGCAACTATGCAGCCACTTGGATCACTACACATGTCACCATGGCACTGCGCAACGACATGTTCGCCAAAATGCTGCGTTTGCCCGCAACCTCTTTCGCTGACCCACAGGGTAGCTTCATTGCCAAGGTACTCTACGATGTGCTCAACATTGGTGAGACCATTTCACTGGTGGTCATTTCTGCCTTTCGAGAGGCACTGACTGTGATGGCCTTGGTGGCTTACTTGATTTATCTGGATACCCGCCTGGCGTTGATTGCATTGAGCATCGGCCCCGTCATTGTGGGTTTTGTGCGGGTTTTTTCCAGGCGACTGCGTGAAGCGGGGCGCAGCGGACTCGACTCCATTGGGCAGTTGACCCAAGTGCTGGAGGAATCTGTGACTTGCCAAAAGATCATCAAGATCTACCAAGGTCAAGGCACTGAAAAGCGGCGATTTGAGGCTGCCAACGCCCGTTTTCGGCGCGCGCAAATGAAAGAGGCCATACCCGCTTCTGCCACCACACCTTTGACACATCTGGCTGCATCGGTGGCCTTGGCCCTGATCGTGTATTTGGCACTGCGACAAGTCAACCAGGGTGAGAGTACAAGCGGTGTGACTTCAGTGGGCGGCTTTGTGGCCTTCATCACAGCCATGCTGATGTTGCTCGCACCATTGAAAAAACTCACTGAAGTCAACACTTCATTGCAGCGCGGAAGGGTGTGTGCGCAAAGCGTTTTTGCATTTCTGGACAGCCCTGAAGAGGTCGACTCAGGCACAGTGATCTGGGAAAACCCTCTGGGAAAAATAGAGTTCCAAAATGTCAGTTACGCCTACCCCAAAGCCATTGTGGACTCCCTGGAGGCCATCAATTTTTGTATTGAACCTGGCCAAACATTGGCCGTGGTGGGCGCTTCTGGCAGCGGAAAGTCCACCTTGGCAGCTTTATTGCCAAGGTTCATGTCTCCTACCCAGGGTCAAATTTTGATCGATGGCATCTGTGCTGAGCAAATCACCCTCACTTCTTTGCGGCAGCACATGTCACTGGTCACCCAAGAGGTGCTTTTGTTCAATGACACGGTGGCCGCCAACATTGCTTACGGTCAGTCCAATTTCAATATGGCAGACATCGAACAAGCGGCCAAAGCGGCCAATGCCTGGGATTTCATCAAGGCATTGCCCTTGGGCTTGCACACAAATGTGGGAGATGGCGGCATGAAATTGTCTGGGGGTCAACGGCAAAGAATTTCAATTGCCCGCGCCATCTTTAAAAACGCGCCCCTATTGATCTTGGACGAAGCCACCTCGGCCCTGGACGCCGAATCCGACCGATCGGTGCAGATCGCTTTGGCCAACCTGATGCGTGGCAAAACATGCGTGGTCATTGCCCACCGTTTGTCGACCATTCAGCGTGCCGATCGCATCATCGTGCTCAGCCAAGGGAAACTGGTGGAAGCTGGCACCCATAACGAATTGCTTTCCCTCAATGGCATGTATGCGTCGCTGTGCCGATTGCAGTTCAATGAATCCACGTCATTGAATGCCTGAGCCCATGGCCCCAGCCCGACCCGCTTGTCCCGTCTCTGTGATCATGATCACCTTGAATGAGGGCCATCGCATCCAGGCCACCTTACAAGCCTTGCAGTGGGCACAAGAGATCATTGTGGTGGATGCCGGCAGCACCGATGACACGGTCGCGGTGGCCCAACCATTGGCGACCCTGGTTGTGCACCATGACTGGGCAGGCTTTGGCGCTCAAAAAAACTATGCCTTGTCTTTGGCCAGCCTGCCATGGGTGTTGTCATTGGATGCAGATGAATTTGTGACACCTGAGTTGGCGCTGGAAATTCAAAATTTTGTGGCGCAAAACGGCAACGGGTTTTTGTCCGCCACTTTGCCTCGTTTGTCAACGTATTGCGGGCGCGAAATGCGCCACAGTGGCTGGTGGCCTGACCCCGTTTGTCGTCTTTTCAAGCGAGCACATGCCCGTTTCAGCGATGATTTGGTGCATGAAAGAATCATCACGACGGGACCAAGCGCTGCGCTCGAAGGCTTGTTGTTGCACGACAGTTTTCAAAATCTAGACCAAGTGCTGCACAAATTGAACCAGTACTCCTCGGAGGGTGCGTTGAACCTGCACCGAAAAGGGCGCACTTCCAGTTTGGGCAAAGCCATTGGCCATGGTTTATGGACTTTTTTCAGAACCTATGTCTTCAAGCTCGGCTTTTTGGATGGCCGTGAAGGGTTCATTTTGGCTGTTTCAAATGCCGAGGGCACTTATTACCGCTACCTGAAATTGATGTACTTGTGCGAACAAGGCCCCTCAAATACGCCATGAAAATTTCTTTGGTGGTCACCACCTACAACCGGCCAACTGCATTGACGCTGGTACTGCGCTCGCTGCTGCAACAGCAGCGCATGCCCGATGAAATTTTGATTGCAGACGACGGCTCGACCCACGAAACCCGGGTGGCGATACAAACCATGGCAAAAACTTCAGCAGTGCCCATGCTTCACCTGTGGCAAAAGGATGAGGGTTTTCGTGCCGCTGCAGCCAGAAATTTGTCTGTGGCAGCGGCACAGGGCGACTTGATCGTTTTCCTTGACGGGGATTGCGTGGCACGCCCTGATTTCATTGCGCAGCACCAGCGCTTGGCAGAGACCGGACATTTTGTGGCGGGCAGTCGGATTTTGCTCAACCCCGACTTGACCGAAACCGTCACCAACCAACAAGCACACTTGTACCAATGGGGACGGTGGAAATGGTTGTTGCAGCGATTGCAAGGTCATACCAATCGCTGGTGGCCCTTGTGTCACCTGCCAGGGCAAACATGGCGCAAGTTGCATCCCATGCGTTGGCAAAGTGCTCGCACCTGCAACCTGGCTGTTTGGCGAAGGGACTTATGGGCTGTGAATGGGTTTGATGAGCAATACCAAGGTTGGGGCCATGAAGATGCCGACCTGGCGGTGAGACTGATTCGCCATGGCGTGCACTACAAAAACGGGCGATTTGCCACCACCGTTTTGCACCTGTGGCACCAGGAAAACGATCGCAGCCAATTGCCCGATAACCTGGCCAAATTGGAAACAATACTCCACAGTTCGCAGACCCAAGCTGCACAGGGTTTGAACCGTTACAGCCCCCAAATGATTGCCTCAGCCTTGCAAAGGCTCGCATGAAAACCATACCAATTTTGATGTACCACCAGATCGATGAGGTGCCGCCCCCAGGCGTTGCCTTGCGAAATCTGACCGTGAGCCCAGCTTCCTTTGAACGACAGATGAAACGCTTGAAGCATTGGGGTTTCAGGGGGCTGTCCATGCGCGATCTCGAGCCATATTTGCGTGGTGAATTGAGAGATCGTGTGGTGGGCATCACCTTTGATGACGGATATGTCAATACCCATGACAACGCCCTGCCCATCTTGAAAAAGCATGGCTTTACGGCCACCTGTTATGCGGTGAGTCACCAAATCGGGGGGCATAACCTGTGGGATATGCCCATGGGTATGTTGCAAAAACCGCTGATGAATGCATCGGCTTGGAAACATTGGATTGAAAGTGGCATGGATGTGGGCTCACACACCTGTGACCACATCGATCTGAGCCAAGCCGATGAAGCCTTGGCAAAGTTGCAAATTGAACAATCCAAGTTGGAGTTGGAGCAAATGTTTGGCGTTTCAGTGCGCCACTTTTGCTACCCCTATGGCCGTTTTTTGCCACCGCACTTGGAATGGGTGGCCAAGGCTGGATACGTGAGTGCAACCACCACCCAAAGAGGCCGTGTCCATACCTGCCAAGCGGTGAACCAATTTTCCCTTCCCCGGGTGCTGGTGAATCACCGAACCACCTGGGCGCACCTGGGTTTGAAGTTATTCACCGCATACGAAGATCGGCATTGAACAACCCAGTGTCAACTGCGTGCTATTTTGATTTGCTCGAAAATTTGCTCATGGGCTCTGGCACAAGATGCCCATGTTTTTTGTTGTGCCCAAGCCTGGCCTTGTTGGCGCAAACGATTAGCCAAGGCAGAATCTTGCGCAAGTTGCGTCAGGACTCCCGCCAAGAGATTTGGATTTTTCGGATCATTGATCACCATGGCCGTGTAACCGTCAACCAACTCGGCACTGATCCCGCAGTAAGGCAATCCACTCACCACCACCGGCGTGCCGTGGGCCATGGCCTCCAGCACAACCATGGCGTAGGTGTCTTCCAAGGTGGGATGGGCCAATACATCAGCGGCCAAATAAGCTGAACGCAAGTTATTTTGAGGGCCCAGAAAAATGATTTTTTCGGTTACCCCGTGTTGCTTGGCCAAACCTTCATAGCTTGAGGCGGGTGGTTTTTGACCCACAACCACCAAACGCCAGGTTGCTGGCAACAAACCCATGGCTTCAATCAGGACCGCCAAACCCTTGCGCAACGGATCATTGGCCACCAGCAACACCATATGCGCATCTTCGCTCACACCCAATGCCTGTCGCGCCAATACGCGCTCAGCCGCTTGGATGGGTTCCACCCGTTTCACACCGGGCGGAATGACTTTGGTCAAGCCTCTCGACTGGGGATAGGTGCTTTCCAATATCTGCTGCAAGGGCATTGAAACAGCCAATATCACACGCCGCCCATTGGCCAGGCCATTGAAGCGAGCCCCTTCCAGCCACCAATAAGCCAACAACCTGGGGCTGGTGATGATTTTGATCACCCGGATCCATTTGCGCCAACCGATGCGATGGGCCATCAAGCTGTACCGAATGGGCAAGACATGAAAGCATTGAACATGGCCATGCCAACTGTGTTCATGGGAATAGACCACATCGAAATTTTTTCGAGTCAGCCATGCCGTGACACCCGCAAACCACAATTGATTGACCCATCTGGGTCGACGCAAAGGACCCGGGATTTTGTGCGCGATCCAATTTGCAGACAGGTCTGCCCCAAAAGACTGGGCAAAAACATGCACTTCGTGGTCCTGAGACAACTCGGTGGCAACAGCCACAGAGTAACGCTCTGCGCCACCGCCTTGCGGATCAAAGTGTCGGCTCAAAAAAGCAATGCGCATGCTTGGGTTCGGTCAATCGCATTCAAAGCAAAACAATATCGTATTGCTCTGGGCCCATGGCCGACTCTCGGTGCAAGGAAATGGGCTTGCCGATGAAATCACTCAAACCCGCCAAATGTGTGTTTTCTTCGTCCATCAACAAATCGATCACCTGCGGATTGGCCACAACCCGAAATTCCACCGGGTCAAATTGCCGCGCTTCACGAAGTATTTCTCGCAAAATGTCGTAAGCAATCGTTCTAGGTGTTTTCACAGACCCTTTACCTTCACATGATGGACATGGTTCGCACAACATCTGGGCCAAAGATTCACGGGTTCGTTTACGGGTCATCTCCACCAAACCCAATGGTGAAAATCCACTGACCATGGTTTTCACCCGGTCGCGTTTCAAATGTTTGCGAAATTCAAACAGAACAGCTTGCTGATGGTCCTCTTTCGCCATGTCAATGAAATCAGCGATCACAATGCCACCCAGGTTGCGCAATCGCAGTTGTCGAGCGATTGCGCCAGCAGCTTCCAAATTGGTTTTGAAAATAGTTTCGTCAAAGTTGCGGGCACCCACAAATCCGCCCGTGTTGACATCGATGGTGGTCAAGGCCTCGGTTTGGTCGATCATCAAGTAGCCACCTGATTTCAAATCCACCCGTCGACCCAAGGCCCGGCTGATTTCATCGTCTACCGAAAATAAATCAAAAATTGGCCGCTCTCCTTTGTACAGCATCAGTTTGTCGGCCGCTGCGGGCATGAATTCCAGGCCAAAGGTCTGCAACTGATCAAATTGTTCTTTGGAGTCAATCCGAATGGTTTGGGTCGACTCACCGACCAAATCCCGCAACACACGCTGCAACAAGTTAAGGTCTCTGTGGATCAAGGTTTTGGCAGGGTTGACCGTTGCTGCGTGCTTGATGCGAAACCAGGTTTTGCGCAAATAACGGATGTCGTCCGAGAGTTCGCCATCTGATGCATCCTCCGCATTGGTTCGAACAATGAATCCGCCCATCGGATCTGCTTCACCGGCCTCGATGATCAAGGCTTGCAATTTGGTTCGCAGGGATTCTCGCTGTTCATGAGGAATTTTTTGAGAAATACCGATGTGATCATCTTGCGGCAGATACACCAACATGCGGCCGGCCAAACTGATTTGGGTGGATAAACGAGCACCTTTGGAGCCCAAGGGATCTTTGATGACCTGCACCATCAAGGTCTGCCCTTCAAAGACCTGCTTTTCAATCGGCAAAACGGCTGCAGATTGATCTGGGTCGGTATCTGCATGCCGAGCGGCAATGCTGGTGACCAAATCGCCCACATGCAAAAAAGCCGCTCGATCCAATCCAATGTCGATGAACGCGGATTGCATGCCGGGCAAAACGCGGGAAACTTTGCCCAAATAAATGTTGCCCACCAAACCGCGCTCCAGGGTACGCTCCATGTGCAACTCTTGAACTGCTCCGTTTTCAATCACAGCCACCCGGGTTTCTTGGGGCGACCAATTGATCAAAATATCCTGTTGCAGGTTCATGCCTCATCCCCCCAGGGCTCGCGCAGCAGTTGCGCTGTTTCATACAGTGGCAAACCCATGATGCCCGAGTAACTTCCGTCAATGTGGGCAATGTGAGCCGCGGCCAGGCCCTGAATGGCATACGCACCAGCCTTGCCTGCCCATTCGCCGTGGTCCAGGTATGTCTCAAGGCCAGCATCGGTCCATGGACCGAATTGAACGCGGGAAACGCTCAATGCATGGCGCTGAACATGGGCCGTTCCAACGGATACGGCGGTCAACACCAAGTGCGATTGTCCGCCCAATGCATGCAATATTTGGCGGGCATGTTGTCGGTCTTTGGGTTTGCCAAAAATTTCATGGCCCAATGCCACCGTTGTATCGGCACACAAAATGGGTGCCACGGTCAGGCCTCTTCTTTTCAACCGACCTAAGGCGGCATCCAATTTGAGTTGGGTCACGCGTTGAACATATTGTTGGGGCGTCTCACCCGCTCGAAAGGTTTCCAGCGACTCGACATCTTCACCAAAATCAGGCTCTAAAAGCCGAAACTTTTGCCCGATTTGGTTCAGCAGGGATTGGCGCCTGGGGCTTTGGGATGACAGGTAAATCCAATCAGGCATGGCATCACTCCCGGTGATAGGGGTGGTATGACAGCACCGAAATGGCGCGATAGAGTTGCTCAATGAGCAGCACGCGGGCGAGCGCATGCGGCAAGGTCAAATCAGAAAGTCGCCAAAGCTGGTGCGCTTGGTCTTTGAATTGCGGGTCGAGGCCGTCGGGTCCGCCAATGATAAAAGCCACATCACGTCCTTGACCTTGCCAGCCCCGCAACTGTTGGGCCAATGATTGGGTGGTAACACTTTGGCCGCGCTCATCCAAAGCAATTCGCCATGCATCTTTGGGAATGGCAGACTCGAGTCGTTTTCGTTCAGCCTGTAAAAACTTGTCCGTTGCGACCTTGTGTCGCGGCTCGGTTTTCACGGCCTTCAACGTCAATGGCCACTCCGGGGGAAATCGCTTGGCAAAGTCATCCCATGCAGATTGGGCCCAATCGGGTGTGCGCTGCCCCACCGCCACGACCCACAATTTCATGGATTCTTCAGCGTTGTTTTGGTGGCTCTGGGGCTTGGCTTGGGCGTTTTGCCCGCTGCGCTGATCCGGGGCTGGTCGACGGCTTCACCCAAGGGTTTGCGGGTTGTCGAGGCAGCAGGTGCAGCCGACTTGATGGCCCCAGATCTTTTTTTGGCGGCAGAAGGGGCCGGTTCTTTGGTCACAACTGCCATGGGCTTGGGCGATCCCAATTTCAATCGAATGGGTTTGTCGCCCCAAATTTCTTCCAGATGGTAGTACTGTCGAATGGCTGGTTGCATGATGTGCACCACCGCAGGACCGCAATCGACAATGATCCATTCGCCGTTGTCCTCTCCTTCAATGCGGGGCTTTGGCAATCCAGCCTCTTTCACCTTGTCGCGCACACTGTTGGACAAAGACCGGGTTTGGCGGTTTGAAGTGCCCGTTGCAATGATGACGCGTTCAAACAATGGTGACAGGTGCTCTGTGTTGAACACCACTATGTCCTGGGCTTTGACATCCTCCAATGCATCCGCAATCAAGCGTTGAAGTTTCTGAACATCTTTTGGAATGGTGTTGGAAGTCATCAAGTGGTGCGGTACAGATTGTGGCGGTGGATGTAGTCAATGACGGCAGGACTCAGCCATTGGAAAACAGGCCGATGCTGGGCGAGAGCGGCTCGAACGCTTGTGGCACTGATGTCCATCATCGGGAAGTCCAATTCGACGGCGGTATGCGTGGCCTGATTGTGCCATCCAGCCATATCGGGGACTGATATGTCCAGATCTGGGCGTTTGGCAACGACCAATTGAGCCAATTGAACGATCTCAGACCATTCGCGCCATGTTTCAAATGATCGTGCCTGATCCTCACCAATAATCAAATACCAACGGCAATTGGTGTGTTCAGTGGATAGTTCACGCAAGCTATCGATGGTGTAACTTGGCCCTTCGCGCAAGATTTCTCTATCATCCACAATGACTTGCGGCCATTGGGCAAAGCACAACTTCACCATGGCCAATCGGTGCAGTCGATGGGTTTCACTGGATTTTTTGTACCAAGCCTGCCCACTGGGAACGACCCGCAACTCATCCAATTCAAGGCGATCAATGGCATGCTGGGCCAAAGCCATGTGGGCCAAGTGGGGTGGGTCAAAAGACCCGCCGAATAAACCCACTTTGCGTTGCACTGGGGGTTCCAAGGTGTCCAGGGTACTCAAGTCCAATCGTTAAGAAAATCAAATTCGGATGCTTGGCCCGTTCAAGGCCTGGCAGACTCATTGCCTTTTCGGGTGCTGCGGATGGCCAAGTGTCCGATATCGGTGCGAAATTGCTGACCTTCAAAAGCTATCTGCTTGAGCACCTGATAGGCACGTTCCTTGGCCAATTGGACATTGCGTCCCAGTGCAGTGACGCAAAGCACACGTCCGCCTTGGGTGCGCAGTTGATAACCATCCCACGCAGTGCCAGCATGAAAAACCATGGCATCGGAGGCCTCACGAATGAGGCCTGAAATGGTGTGCCCCCATTCGGGCGACAAGGGGTAACCTCGGGAGGCCATCACCACACCCAAAGCAGCGCGATGGTCCCACAGCACATCATCCACACCCAAGCGATCCAATTCTCCAGCGGTGGCGGACCATAAGAGCGAAAAAAAATCGCTTTTCAGCCGCATCAGTATGGGCTGCGTTTCAGGGTCACCAAGTCGACAGTTGAATTCCAAAGTTTTGGGTTGACCGTTGGCATCGATCATCAGGCCCGCGTACAAAAAACCGGTGTAGACAATGCCATCTTTTTTCATACCATCCAGGGTGGGTTGGATGATTTCCCTCATCACCCGGGCATGCACTTCGGGCGTGACCACCGGCGCAGGTGAATAAGCGCCCATACCGCCTGTATTAGGGCCTTGGTCATGATCGAGCAATCGTTTGTGGTCTTGCGAGGTGGCCAATGGCAGCACGCTGACACCATCGCACATGACCATGAAACTGGCTTCCTCTCCAGCCAAAAACTCTTCTATGACCACACAAGCACCCACTTGATTGAGCTTGACCCCTAGACGGTTGGAGCCGAGCATGTCATCAATGGCCTGATGGGCTTGTTCCAGGGTGCTCGCCACCACCACACCCTTGCCTGCGGCCAAACCATCGGCCTTGATCACGATGGGCGCGCCCCATTGATTGACGCATTGGTGTGCCAACTCGGGATCGGTGAATGTTTCATGGCGGGCCGTTGGAATGCCGTGGCGGCGCATGAAGTCTTTGGAGAATGCCTTGGAACTTTCCAGTTGTGCCGCAGCTTGGGTAGGTCCAAAAATACGCAATCCATGTTTGCGAAATTCATCCACCACCCCTGCAGCCAGCAACGCTTCAGGCCCCACCACAGTGAGATCAATGCGCGCTTCTTGTGCCCATTCGCGCAAGGCCACGACATCGGTCAATGCGATGTTTTGCAGTCGCTTGTCCAATGCCGTTCCACCGTTGCCAGGTGCCACGTAAACCATTTGAACCAAAGGCGACTGAGCCAACCTCCAGGCCAAGGCATGTTCTCGACCGCCCCCCCCCAGAACCAGTGCTTTCATAACTCGGCATTGTGATAGACCTCTTGGACATCGTCCAACTCGTCCAGCACATCCAGGATTTTTTGCATTTTCTCCGCATCCACGGCCAACAACGCCACAGTGGTTTCTGGCCGATAGGTGACCTCGGCCAAAACGGGAACCAACTGAGCGGCATCAAAAGCAGATTGAAGGGATTCAAACAGCGAAGGTGAACACAAAACCTCCACCGCACCGTCATCCGAGTTGATGACATCGTCAGCGCCTGCGTCCAAAGCCAGTTCCATCAGTCGATCTTCGTTGGCCCCAGGCGCAAAAACAAATTGGCCGCAATGCTTGAACTGGTATGAAACGGATCCGTCACTGCCCAAATTGCCACCGTGTTTACTCAAAGCATGCCTGACCTCGGCCACCGTGCGAACCTTGTTATCGGTCATGGTGTCCACCATCAAGGCCACGCCGCCCACACCGTAACCTTCGTAACGAATTTCTTCGTAGTGAACTCCCTCGAGATTGCCGGTGGCTTTGTCAATATTGCGCTTGATGGTGTCAGCTGGCATATTGGCTGCTTTGGCTTTATCCACTGCCAAGCGCAGCCTGGGATTGGCCGTGAGGTCGGCACCACCGCCCCTGGCGGCCACCATGATTTCACGTATGACCCGGGTCCACACTTTGCCCCGTTTTTCGTCCTGCCGGCCTTTTCGATGCTGAATATTGGCCCATTTACTGTGTCCTGCCACGTAAGATCCTTGCTCAGAGAGAAACTGAATTTTACCGACCGGACAAAATTTGGCTGACACCAGCGAATTGAAAAGGGCGGCCGTTGGACACGACCGCCCTGCAACATGGGTAAAACACCAAGAGGCTCAGTCTGTCGTCGCCTCTTCAGGCTCGGTCGGCTCGGCTTTGGAGGATTTGGATTCCTTTTTGTGCAAAGCTTGAATATCAAGTAAAACCTCTTCCTTGTCATCCAAATCGACAGTCAGTCGGCCACCATCGGTCAAGCGACCAAACAACAGTTCATCGGCCAAAGCACGGCGAATGGTGTCTTGGATCAGGCGTTGCATGGGGCGGGCACCCATCAGAGGGTCGAACCCCTTTTTGGCCAAATGGGTGCGCAGTTTGTCGGTGAAATTGACATCGACACGCTTTTCGGCCAACTGAGTTTCCAGTTGCAACAGAAATTTGTCCACCACGCGCAAAATAATTTGCTCGTCCAAGGCTTTGAACCCGACGATGGCATCGAGCCGGTTGCGGAATTCCGGCGTGAACAAACGCTTGATATCGGCCATCTCGTCGCCAGCCTCTCGCGCATTGGTAAATCCGATGGTGGATTTGTTCATGGTCTCCGCACCAGCATTGGTGGTCATGACGATGATGACATTGCGAAAGTCGGCTTTGCGCCCATTGTTGTCGGTTAAAGTTCCATGGTCCATGACTTGGAGCAACACATTGAACACGTCGGGATGGGCCTTTTCAATTTCATCGAGCAACAAAACCGAGTGAGGTTTTTTGGTGACGGCCTCGGTCAACAAACCGCCTTGGTCAAAACCCACATAGCCAGGGGGCGCACCGATCAAACGGCTGACTGCATGGCGCTCCATGTACTCGGACATGTCAAAGCGAATCAACTCGATGCCCATGATGAAGGCCAATTGTTTAGCGGCTTCGGTTTTACCCACACCCGTGGGCCCGCTGAACAAAAAGGACCCAATGGGTTTGTCGGCTTTGCCCAGACCCGATCGTGCCATTTTCACAGCCGAAGCCAGCACCTCGAGGGCTTTGTCCTGACCGAAAACCACGCTCTTGAGATCACGCTCCAGTGAATGGAGTTTGCCTCTGTCATCATTGGACACATTGGCTGGCGGTATGCGCGCAATTTTCGCAACGATGTCTTCAATTTCGGTTTTGCTGATGGTCTTCTTGCGCTTGGAGGCCGGCAGTATGCGCTGTGCAGCACCCGCCTCGTCGATCACATCGATGGCTTTGTCTGGCAAATGGCGGTCATTGATGTATTTGGCACTGAGTTCGGCCGCGGCTTGCAGCGCAGCCACAGCGTACTTGACGTTGTGGTGCTCTTCAAACCTGGACTTCAAGCCTTTCAAAATGTCAACGGTTTGCTCAACAGAGGGTTCGTTGACATCGACCTTTTGAAAGCGTCGGGATAAAGCCGCATCTTTTTCAAAAATACCCCGGTACTCGGTGAAAGTGGTGGCACCAATGCATTTGAGCTGCCCCGAACTCAGAGCAGGCTTGAGCAAATTGGACGCATCCAAGGTGCCACCAGAGGCTGCACCCGCACCGATCAAGGTATGGATCTCATCGATGAACAAAATTGCATGGGGTTTGTCTTTCAGGGATTTCAAAACGCCCTTGAGGCGTTGCTCAAAATCACCGCGGTATTTGGTGCCGGCCAACAAAGCGCCCATGTCCAACGAATAAACCTGAGATTCCGCCAAAATGTCCGGCACCTCTTTTTGGGTGATGCGCCAAGCCAAGCCTTCGGCAATCGCAGTTTTACCCACGCCCGCCTCGCCCACCAACAAAGGATTGTTTTTACGGCGGCGGCACAATATTTGAACCACCCGCTCAACCTCATACTCGCGGCCAATCAAAGGATCAATCTTTCCTTCCTTGGCCATTTGGTTCAGGTTTTGTGTGAATTGCTCCAGGGGAGTGGCTTTTTCATTTTTTTCAGCGGGTTCCTCAGCTTCTTGGGCAGAGGGTTCATTGTGTTTGGGCGTGTCTGGGGGATCGCTCTTTTTGATGCCATGGGCAATGAAGTTGACCACGTCCAAACGGGTCACGCCTTGTTGATGCAAGTAATAGACTGCATGAGAGTCTTTTTCCCCAAAAATAGCCACCAAAACGTTGGCGCCTGTGACCTCTTTTTTGCCATTGCCCGTGGACTGCACATGCATGATGGCACGCTGAATCACGCGCTGAAATCCCAATGTGGGTTGGGTGTCCACATCCTCTGTTCCCGCCACTTGCGGCGTGTTGTCCTTGATGAAATTGGCCAAGGACTTGCGCAATTCATCGCTGTTGGCCGAGCAGGCTCGCAAAACCTCTGCGGCGCTGGGGTTGTCCAGCAAAGCCAACAAGAGGTGCTCAACGGTGATGAATTCATGCCGCTGTTGACGGGCTTCGACGAAGGCCATGTGCAAGCTGACTTCGAGTTCCTGGGCAATCATGTGGTTTCCTTCGTACCTTTTAATGGGATAACTGTATATGGAATCGGACCTGAATTAATCAATGGGTTCGCTCAAACATTGCAAGGGATGCCCAGCTTGGTGGGCGGCGTCCATGACTTGATCAACTTTTGATGCCGCAACATCCTTGGTGAAAACACCGCATACGCCTTTACCGTCCAAATGAATTTTCAACATGATTTGGGTGGCGGTTTCTCGGTCTTTGCTGAAAAACTGCTGCAAAACCAAGATCACAAACTCCATGGGGGTGAAGTCATCATTGAGCATCACCACTTGGTACATCTGAGGAGGCTTGGTTTTCTCCACCCTGCGCTCCAAGACCACTGAGTCTCCATCGTCTGTTCGCAAAGGTTGCGGTGGCATTTGGGGGGATTGGTTGGTCATTGGTGCATTTTATAGGTGGTGCGGGGAAATACTTTTGAACACAGCAAAGTCCAAATCTGTGTGGTGAGATATGTAATTAAATGATAATATTTAACCTATTATTATTAATTTTAAAAGCGAGGTGAGTAAAAAATGAAAATGGGAACGGTCAAATGGTTCAGCAACAGCAAGGGATTCGGGTTCATACAACCGATGGGGGGTGGGCCAGATATCTTCATCCACTTCAGTGCGATCCAAATGGATGGTTTTAAAACCTTGGAATCCGGTGCAGAAGTTTCTTTTGAAGTGGTGCAAGGCCCAAAGGGTCAACAAGCCCACGAATTGATCGTCACGTCAAGGCCACCCAAAGACAGGGTTTGTGCGAATGATGGGCCCAAAAGCAAAGAGGGGCGCTTGCGCACCCCTCAATTCAGAGCCAACTTGATGGGCAGTCAGGACCGCGCACCTCAATTTTGAATGCGCTCGCCCATCACACCGCTATCACATGTGGTCAATCATGACTTGGCCAAAGCCAGAGCAGCTGACTTGCGTTGCGCCGTCCATCAAACGTGCAAAATCGTAGGTGACCTTCTTGCTCAAAATGGATTTCTCCATGGAACTGATGATCAAGTCGGCGGCCTCCACCCAGCCCATGTGCCGCAACATCATTTCGGCCGACAAAATTTCAGAACCCGGGTTCACATAATCTTTGCCAGCGTACTTGGGAGCGGTGCCGTGGGTGGCTTCAAAACAAGCCACTGAATCCGACAAATTGGCGCCCGGCGCAATGCCAATACCACCCACCTGTGCTGCCAGTGCATCTGAAACATAGTCGCCGTTGAGGTTGAGGGTGGCTATCACGCTGTAATCAGCGGGACGCAACAAAATTTGCTGCAAAAATGCATCTGCGATCACGTCTTTGACCACAATGTCTTTGCCACTTTTGGGGTTTTTAAACTTGCACCAGGGGCCGCCATCGATCAACTGAGCGCCAAACTCTTTTTGGGCCAAGCCATAAGACCAATCGCGGAAACCACCTTCGGTGAACTTCATGATGTTGCCCTTGTGAACAATGGTCACGCTGGGCTTGTCGTTGTCAATTGCGTATTGAATGGCCTTGCGCACCAAGCGCTCGGTACCTTCGCGGGAAACAGGCTTGATGCCAATGCCGGAAGTATTTGGAAAGCGAATTTTTGTCACGCCCATTTCATTGATCAAGAAATTGATCAACTTCTTGGCTTTTTCGCTCTCAGACTCGTATTCGATTCCAGCGTAGATGTCCTCAGAGTTTTCACGGAAGATGACCATATGGGTCTTTTCTGGCTCTTTCAACGGTGAGGGTACGCCTTTGAAGTATTGAACGGGACGCAGACACACGTACAAATCCAGTTCTTGACGCAATGCAACGTTCAAGGACCTGATGCCACCGCCGACAGGTGTGGTCAAAGGTCCTTTGATCGAGACCACATACTCTTTCAAAACCGACAGGGTTTCTTCAGGCAACCACACATCAGGGCCATAAACCTTGGTGGATTTCTCGCCGGCATAAACCTCCATCCAATGGATTTTTCGCTTGCCGCCGTATGCCTTTTGAACCGCAGCATCAACCACTTTGAGCATGACGGGTGTGATATCAAAACCTGTGCCATCTCCCTCGATGTAGGGGATGATGGGTTGGTCTGGCACGTTCAGGGACATGTCTTTGTTGACAACGATTTTTTCACCCTGGGAAGGCACTTTGATGTGCTGGTACATGTGGGATATCTCCGTTATGAATGCGAAAAAGTTGAAATTCGAACCTGTGATTCAACGACAATTCTAGCAACTGTGACTTATCATGACCTGGTTCAAAAAGAGGATGTATGCGTCAACACAAAGGGTCCTGGTTGCTTTATTGGTTTTGTGGATGGGTGTTGGCCCAAGGTGAGCCGCAATTGAGCTTGCCCAGGGTCCAATTGCAAGCTGGCATGCATCAAATTCAAGTCCAAGTGGCGGCCACATCCGATCAGCGTGCCACGGGTTTGATGCACCGATCTGAAATGCCCCAAACCGAAGGCATGCTGTTTGCATTTGAGCAAGCCTCGCAACAGTGTTTTTGGATGAAAAACACTTTACTACCTCTCACGGCTGCTTTCATTGCGGACGACGGCACGATCGTGAACCTGGCCGATATGAAACCCATGACCACCGATGCCCATTGCTCGACCCAGCCGGTCAGGTGGGTGCTGGAAATGAATCAAGGGTGGTTTGCCAAGCGTGGCATCAAAGCGGGGTTTAAATTGCAGGGCAGTGTATTCAAAAACAAATAAAAAGCCACCCTTTTGAGATGAGCGGCTTGCCACCAGCGGTTTGGCCGATCAGGCGAAATTGGCTTGCGCAAAATCCCAGTTGACCAATTTGTCCAAGAACGTTTCCACAAATTTAGGGCGCAGGTTGCGGTAATCGATGTAGTAAGCGTGCTCCCAGACATCCACGGTTAAAACAGCTTTGTCTCCGGTGGTTAAAGGAGTACCTGCGGCACCCATGTTGACAATATCCAAGCTGCCATCGGACTTTTTTACCAACCAAGTCCAGCCAGAGCCAAAATTGCCCACAGCTGATTTCACGAATGCCTCGCGAAATGCCGCATAACTGCCCCATTTGGCTTGGATGGCCGTGGCCAAAGCGCCCGTGGGTTCACCACCACCATTGGGCTTCATGCAGTTCCAAAAAAAGGTGTGATTCCAAATTTGGGCGGAATTGTTATAAACGCCGCCGCTGGATTTCTTGATGATGGACTCCAAGTCCATGCCTTCAAACTCGGTTCCCTTTTGCAGGTTGTTCAAATTGACGACATACGCGTTGTGGTGCTTTCCGTGATGGAATTCAAGGGTCTCGCGTGAATAGTGGGGTGCCAAGTCGTCCAGACCATATGGCAGTGCGGGCAAGGTGTGTTCCATGGATTTCCTTATTGCGTTGATGAAAAAAAAGAATTGTAAAAAAACTTCAGCGGCTCTGGGTGGACTGCACCACCATGCCCACAGTTCCATCGGCCAAATGTGCCGTCAGGGCCTGCATTGGAAGCAAACGCTGAACCGAGGTGACTGGTTTATTTTGTTGGTCTGTCAGCCAAGCATAACCCCGCTTCAAAACCAAGCGCGGGTCAAGGTTATGCAAACGCCATTCCAACTGTTGTAAACCTTGGCATTTGGACGACCAATCTGACTGCAACTGCCGCACCACCACAGCTTGCCAATGCACCAAGCTCTGGTGTTGCTGTTGCACATGCTTGTGCATCGCTTGGGTCAAACTTTGTTCCAGTTTCTGCATTTGCAAGCGATGGGAGGCCACAACATGGCTTGGCCGACCCAAACGCGACTGGATCCAATCCAAGTTTTGACCATGCCCGTCCAATACCGTCTTGAATCGATCGGACAGCGACTCGGCCAACTGATGCAATGCAAGGCGCAGTTCCAACATCGGCTGGGCACACAATTCGGCGGCAGCTGTGGGGGTGGTGGCGCGCAAATCCGCACACAAGTCCACAATGGTGACGTCTGTTTCATGGCCGACCCCCGAGATGATGGGAACTCGGGACTGGGTCACCGCCCGGGCCAAATTCTTGTCATTGAAAGCCCATAAATCCTCCAGCGATCCCCCGCCCCTGACCATCAATATGACATCCACCTGAGGCAATTGCTGAATCGCATTCAAAGCCTGGATCAAGCTCGCTGGAGCCGCTGGCCCCTGGACCTGTGCCGGCGCAACGACCACGGGAATGTGGGGTACGCGCCGGCCCAGGGCCTGCATCACATCGTGCAATGCGGCCGCACCCAAGGACGTCACCACTCCAATTCGGCGAGGCATTTGAGGTATGGGGCGTTTGCGGTCTTGATCGAACCAGCCCAGCGCGGCGAGTTCGCGCTTGAGTTGAAGGAATTTTTCGTACCAAACACCCTCGCCTGCTGGCATCAGGCTGTCGATGACGAGTTGCAGATCGCCTCGCCCTTCATAGACCGAAACTTTGGCACAGGCTTGCACCATGACGCCGTCGCGGACATCAAAATCCAGCAGGCTGGCAGACCGCTTGAACATGGCGCAACGCAATTGGGCGCCCTCATCCTTGAGGGAGAAATAACAATGGCCGCTGCTGGCGCGGGTAAAGTTGCTGATTTCGCCCTTTACCTCAACCGGGTTGAAACGGGCCGACAAAGTGTCTGTGAAAGCGCGCACCAGAGCCCCCACTGACCAAATGCGCTGGTTTTCATTCATGTGCACATCCCCATGGGCTCACCCAAGTCGACTTAGGGTTGGCAAGCCAACGGGCGTCATCAACCCTTGAACAAGACAGCCTGGTTCATAATTCAAAATTGTCATTTCTTGGGGATTGAGGTTTGATTTCCATCATACAAGCTGCTGGCTGGCCCATATGGCCGCTCATCATTTGTTCAATTTTGGCTTTGGCCTTGGTGTTAGAGCGTTTTTACAGCCTGCATGACCAACGAATCGTGCCGGCTGACTTGCTCGACGCTGCCATTAAAGCGTCACGGCATCAATTGCCCACCGAAGAGTCCATTAAAAATTTGGCCCTCCACAGCTTGCTCGGTCAAGTGCTGGCCAGCGGTTTGCAACAATTGCGCTTACAACCGCATTCGAGCCAGGAGGAATTGAGTGAGTCCATCGAGTTGGCAGGCAAGCAAGCGGCTCACGAACTTGAAAAATACCTGGTGACTTTGGCCACCATCGCCTCTGCCGCGCCATTGCTTGGCTTGCTGGGAACAGTGGTGGGCATGATTGACATTTTTGCGGCCCAAACCCCTGGCAGTGGCAACCCTGCTCAACTGGCCCAAGGGATCTCCATGGCCCTCTACAACACTGCTTTTGGCCTGATGGTGGCCATACCCACCTTGTTTTTTTGGCGTTTTTTTCGCGCGAAAGTTGACGCCTACGTGGTCGCATTGGAAGTGGCTGCGCAACGCTGGGTGCGCCATCTGTACCAGTTGCGCACGTCTTTGCGCTGATGCATAAGCCATGAAATTTCGCTCCCAACGGCCCACGGAGCCTGAAATCAATCTGATCGCATTCATCGATGTGCTGCTGGTCATTTTGATTTTTTTGATGCTCTCCAGCACTTACAACAAGTACACCGAGATCAATCTGAATTTGCCCACGGCCGACACCAAAATTCAATCTGAAAATGCACAAGAAATCCTGGTCTCCATCACCCATGAAGGCCAGTATGCCGTTAATAAGCAAGACTTGCCCCAACGCGGTATCAAGGCCTTGACCGCTGCCCTCATGCAAGCGGGCGCTGGCATGGACAAACCCATGCTGGTTATCAGCGCCGATGCCCAGGCCCCCCACCAATCGGTGATCGCTGTGATGGAAGCAGGCAAAGCCGCTGGGATCCCTGCCATCACCTTTGTCACGCGCGCCCCAACGGCTGGGGTCGCCCGCTGAATGCGCCTGGGCTGGCAAACCTGGCTGGTGCGCCAGTGGCAAACGCGCAATTGGTTCAGTTGCACTCTTTGGCCGCTCAGTGCCATCACGTGGCTGGTTGTTCGCTGGCGTCAACGCCAAGCGGTTCTTCACCCACCAAAGCCCAATAACGTACCGACCGTGGTGGTGGGCAACGTCCTTGCGGGTGGTGCCGGTAAAACCCCCATCGTGATGGCCTTGGCGGCACATTGGAAAGCCCAAGGCCTTCATGTGGGAGTGGTCTCCAGGGGGCACGGAAGAAGCCTGAATGGGGTCATCGCCGTCCATCCAACCAGTCAATTTGAAGAGGTTGGCGATGAGCCCTTGCTGGTATGGCTGCGCTGCCAGGTGCCCGTTTTTGTGGGCCAAGACCGAGCCGCTTGCTGCCAAGCCCTGCTGGCTGCGCACCCCCACACCCAGGTCTTGATCAGTGACGACGGTATGCAGCACCTTGGCCTACACCGCGACATCGAAGTGTGCGTTTTTGACGAACGCGGGTTGGGCAACGGCTGGCTGCTACCTGCTGGCCCATTGCGCGAGCCCTGGCCACGACCTCTCAACCCCCATATTCAACGATGGAACCTGAGTTCTCAGGCATTGTCCGGGATTGAGGCTGTTCCAGTTCAGCGGCGATTGGCCAACTACGCCATACAAGCCAACGGCCGCCGACAGGCTTTGGCCGCCTGGGGTGACCAACCCGTCAATGCCCTGGCAGGTATTGCCAAACCTGAACCGTTTTTTGATGCTTTGCGCCGGCAAGGGCTGAATGTAGCCCTGGCACAAGCATGGCCTGACCACGATCCCCTCAAAAGCTTTGAGCCCCAAGAGGCACCTGGCGATTGGTTTTGCACCGAGAAAGATGCCGTCAAGTTATGGCCACGCCATCCTCAAATATGGGCCGTTCCACTGGAGGTGCTTGGCCTGGACGCCTGGATGCAAGACTTGGATCGGGTCCTGACCCAGCGGATATCATTCCCGCATGGACATCAAACTGCTTGAACTCTTGGTTTGCCCTGTGACCAAAGGGCCTTTGGAATACCTGCGTGAAAACCAGGAGTTGATCTCTCGCAGCGCTCGTTTGGCCTACCCGGTTCGCGATGGCGTTCCCATCATGCTCGAAACCCAAGCCAGGACTTTGACCGACGAAGAGTGCGAGCGTTGAGGGGTAATGATGGCCTTTTCCGTGTTGATACCGGCCCGGATGGCGTCGACCCGTTTGGCCCATAAACCTTTGGCAGACATCGCCGGCGTGCCCATGGTGGTGCGGGTGGCGCAAAGGGCCCAATTGAGCCAAGCCCAAAAAGTTGTGGTGGCCACTGACGATGTGCGCATTCTCCAAGCCTGTGCGGAACACCACATCCAAGCCTTATTGACCCGCTCTGACCATGTCTCTGGCAGTGACCGTTTGGCCGAGGCTTGCGACTTACTGGGGTTGAGCGACGAGGCCTTGGTGGTCAATGTGCAAGGGGATGAACCGTTGATAGAGCCCCAGGTGATCGACCAAGTGGCCCAGTTGCTGTTTGACCGCCCCGAATGCAGCATGAGTACCGTGGCCCATGCCATCTCTGAAGCTGAAGAGTTGACCAATACCCATGTCGTGAAGGTGGTGCTCGATCGATTCCACAACGCCATGTACTTCAGCCGGGCCACCATTCCACATTGGCGCGACGGCGCCCACACCCAAACGCCACCGCCGGTTCAAGTCATGCGACACGTGGGCATTTATGGCTACCGTGCATCCTTTTTGCGTGCTTTTCCCGCACTTGAACGCGCCCCTTTGGAAGACATGGAGTCACTGGAACAACTCCGCGCCCTCTGGCATGGCCACAAAATTGCTGTGCTCATCACGCCTCAGGCCCCTGGCATGGGGGTGGACACCCCCGAAGACTTGGAACGGGTGAGGCGCCAATTTGCCCCGCCTTTGTAAGCTTTTCGCATCGCCTGCATGTTATTGTTGCCCCATGTGATGTGGCGGGCACTGACCTGCTTGCCATCGACAGAATTTATAAGAATCAGAGGAAAGACATGAGACTCATCCTTCTAGGTGCGCCTGGTGCCGGCAAAGGCACCCAAGCAAGCTTTATTTGCGAAAAATTCCAAATCCCACAAATCTCAACGGGTGACATGTTGCGTGCTGCGGTCAAAGCCGGAACAGAAATGGGTTTAGCGGCCAAAAAAGTAATGGATGCCGGGGGTTTGGTCAGCGACGAGATCATCATTGGGCTGGTCAAAGAACGCATCGCCCAACCAGATTGCGCCAATGGCTTTTTGTTTGATGGTTTCCCCCGCACCATTCCGCAGGCAGATGCCATGAAAGCGGCGGGTGTCAAACTTGACCATGTGCTGGAAATCGATGTCCCCTTTGAAGCGATCATCGAGCGCATGAGTGGTCGACGCGCCCATGTGGCAAGCGGTCGCACCTACCACATTCATTTCAACCCACCCAAGGTCAGCGGCCTCGATGATGTCACTGGGGAGCCATTGATCCAACGCGACGACGACAAGGAAGAAACCGTTCGCAAACGCTTGGAGGTTTACGCCGCACAAACCCGCCCTTTGGTGGACTATTACGCCCACTGGGCCAAGTCAGACCCCGTCCAGGCCCCACGCTATCACGCCATCAGTGGCGTGGGTCAGGTGGAGGAGATCAAGGCAAGGGCCTTGCAAGCCCTTGCTGTTTGAGGGCCAGTGCCAACAAAGCCAAGGTCACCACCACCCTGGCTTTACACGGATTGAGCGCACAGACCTGTGACAAGCGATCCCCTCTTTGGGCTTGAACCGAGCCCCATGGGCATCGGCTGGTTCGCCAGACCCAGGCCCCCTTTTCTTGGGCCTGGATCAAGGCGTCTTCCAAGCCTTGGCTCAGCGTGCCATTGCCGGTGCCCGCAACCACCCAGGCTTCGGGCGCATCTGGGCTGGCGATGAGCGTTCGCACCAGCCAACCATCCTGAGCCGCATGGTTGTGCACCAGTTCCACCCTTGGCCAAGCCGTCACTTGCAAAAAGGCCGACACATCCATGTCCACGGGGTGATCAGGTTGGCCTGAAAAACGCTCACGCAAGGCCGTCAAATTCTCAATGGCTGGCTCAATGGGAACGGGGTCGGACGAGGCAAAGGCCCGCAAAGATTGACAGTCCAGTTTGGTCAAGCTGGCTGGGGCATGCACATGCCCGGCAAAAACCGCCACCACACCCGCCCGCCCGGGGGTAGCGGCCAATCTGATGGCATCTTGCAAATTGACAGGCCCATCGCAATCCGGTGCATTGGCCGCACGCATGGCGCCAGTGATGACAACCGTTTTGTCTCCCTTCAACAAACTGTGGAGCAATATGGCCGTTTCTTCCAGCGTATCGGTTCCATGGGTAACCACCACACCTTGCACATCGTCATGGGCCAACCAATACGTCAATCGGGCCACCAACTGCTGCCAAACAGTCCAGTTCATGTTTTTACTGTCGATGCGGGCCACATCCTCGGTTTCAATGTGCAGTCCTTGGGGAGCCAACGCCTTCACCAAGTCACCCACAGCGACTTCGCCTGCGCGGTATTGGTGTGCTTGCTTCGGGTCAGGCGCCCAACCCGCGATCGTGCCGCCTGTGCCCAAAACAACGACTCTGGATTTATTTTCAGTCATACCGCTTGCAAAAATTTAAAAACTGGTTAAAAATACAGTTACTGGATATTCAAACAGTCTGAATATTCAGGCAGCCCATTTGGTTCCCTTCATTGTGCAGGAGTCCCATCATGAACGAAGCCCCCAAGCTCACCGATAGACAACAGCAAATTTTGTCATTGATCCAAAGCACCATTGAGCGCAAAGGTTCGCCCCCCACCCGGGCCGAAATCGCGAATGCGCTGGGTTTCAAGTCCGCCAATGCGGCAGAAGAACACCTCAAAGCCTTGGCTCGCAAGGGTGCCATCGAATTGGTCAGCGGCACCTCCAGAGGCATTCGCTTGAAAGAAGCGGCCTTGCGCTCGATCAACCAAATCCGCAGCAAGCAATTCCATTTACCCCTGGATGGTTTGGCCCAATTGGCCCTGCCTTTGATTGGCCGTGTGGCCGCTGGTTCACCCATCTTGGCCCAAGAACATGTCGATCAAACCTTTTACGTGGAAAACAGTTTGTTTCAACACGCCCCAGACTATTTGCTCAAAGTGAGAGGCATGTCCATGCGTGATGCCGGCATCATGGACGGCGACTTACTGGCAGTACAAATCAGCAAAGAAGCCAAAAACGGACAAATTGTGGTGGCCCGATTGGGGGAAGAGGTCACTGTGAAGAGGTTTCGGCGCACCCCCAACAGCATTGAATTGCTGCCCGAAAACCCTGATTTTCAAACCATCGTGGTCCAACCCGGCGAACCTTTTGAAATTGAGGGCTTGGCCGTTGGCTTGATTCGCAACACCATGTTGTTTTAAGGAGTATCCATGAACCTGGCCATTTGGGGTGTGATTCAAATGATGTCGCCCTTCTATCAATTGACGACCCCATCCCCTTCCCCTGTTTCGCGTCAAACGGCAAAGCCATTTCGATCAGCGCCCAAGCTGATCGTGGCTGCTGCCAAGCCGCCAAAACCTTTGCGAATGGCACGGGTCAGGGATTCGCAAACCGGTCCTGACCAGGCAGGTCGGATGGTCATCTCAGGCCGCATGGACGAGGTATGCGCCGAGCTTGACCGGTTGATCAAGCTGGATTCCCTGCGCCAAAACAAGCGCACCGAAACCCAGTTGGCCGCTTGATGCATCCATACCTTCTCACTGCCCGAGCCTGGCCCAGGGTCTGCCATCCTTCAAAATTCAAAGGCACAATGTTGTTATGAACATTGTGATCCTTGATGACTACCAAGACGCGGTGCGTAAACTGGCATGTGCGCAACTATTGGAGCCTTACGCTGCCAAGGTTTACACCAACACCGTCAAAGGCACAGGGCAACTGGCGGTGCGCCTCAAAGATGCTGAAATTTTGGTGCTGATTCGCGAGCGCACCCACCTCAACCGCGCGTTGATCGAAAAACTCCCCAAACTCAAACTCATCTCACAAACCGGAAAGGTAGGCCCCCACATTGATGTGGCCGCCTGCACAGCAAATGGCATTGCTGTGGCACAAGGGGTAGGTTCCCCCATTGCGCCTGCCGAGCTGACATGGGCCCTGATCATGGCCGGAATGCGCCGACTGCCCCAGTACATCAGCAACCTCAAACACGGTGCTTGGCAACAATCTGGTCTGAAAAACAACACCATGCCTGTCAATTTCGGCTTGGGCATGGTCTTGCACGGAAAAACCATGGGCATCTGGGGCTACGGAAAAATCGGCCAATTGGTGGCCGGCTATGCCAAAGCCTTTGGCATGCGGGTGATGGTGTGGGGCAGCGAAAGCTCAAGACAAGCAGCGCAGCAGTCAGGCCATGAAAGCGCCCCATCTCGGGAAGCCTTTTTTGAAAGCTGCGACGTTTTGAGCCTTCATTTGCGCCTCAATGACGAAACGCGCCACATTGTCAAAGCCCCGGATCTGGCGCGCATGAAATCCACCGCCATGCTGGTCAACACCTCCAGGGCTGAGTTGATAGACCCAGACGTGCTGGTCGCAGCGCTCAGTCGCGGTCGACCAGGACTGGCTGCCATTGATGTGTTTGAAAGCGAGCCTGTTTTGCAAGGGCATGCCTTGTTGCGATTGGAAAACTGCATTTGCACACCGCACATCGGCTACGTCGAGCAAAACAGTTACGAGATTTATTTTGGCGCCGCCTTTCACAACGTGGTGAACTTTATCCAAGGCATCCCCACCAACATCGTCAATTTGGAGGCCTTGGGTCGATCGCGTTGAACCGATCTTCACCGATAATTTTCAAATGAAATCTGTTTACACCCACGTGGGCGTGGTTGGGGTGGGGGCGATGGGTCAAGGCATTGCCCAAATGGCAGCCCAAGCGGGCGCGCAAGTGCTGCTCCACGATTCCCGCCCCCAAGCCGCTGAAAAAGCCGTTCAAGCCATCGTGCAGCAATGGGCCAAGTTGCATGAAAAAGGCCGCATCGATGCGGACACCTTGGGTGCCTATCAAAGCCGCATGCATGTATGCGCCGAGTTGGGTCATTTGTCGGTGTGTGACCTGATTGTGGAAGCGGTCGTGGAGAACCTGGCGATTAAAAAAGAATTGTTCGCTCAAATTGAAACACTGGTACCAAACTCCACTGTCCTGGTCAGCAACACGTCCTCTTTATCGGTGACCGCCATTGCTGCGGGCCTGCAGCATCCCCAGCGTTTTGCCGGATATCACTTTTTCAATCCGGTCCCCCTCATGAAGGTGGTTGAGGTCGTTGCCGGCTTGAAAACCGACCCCGCCGTTTGCAATGGTCTGGATGCCTTCACCCGCCAAATGGGGCACACGCCGGTTCGCACCCGGGACACCCCTGGCTTCATCGTCAACCATGCGGGGCGCGGCTATGGAACCGAAGCGCTGCGCATAGTGGGCGAATCCATCGCCGACTTTGCCACCATTGACCTGATCTTGAAAGACCAAGTGGGCTTCAAATTGGGGCCCTTTGAATTGATGGACTTGACCGCTTTGGATGTCTCCCATCCTGTGATGGAGTCCATATACCAGCAGTATTACGAAGAGCCGCGCTTTCGCCCCAGCATCATTACCGGCCAGCGCCTGGTCGCGGGGCTGTTGGGCCGTAAAACCGGAGAAGGCTTTTACACATATGTGGACGGCAAAGCTGCCGCACCGCCACCAGCGCCCATCCCCGAGGTGAGCGACTTGCCCCCGGTCTGGGTGTCCCCGCGTGCAGCCCGCCGTCCCGAATTGCTGCAACTGCTCAAAACGCTGGAGGCCCGCATTGAAACCAGTGCGCAACCCGGCGACCATGCCTTGATTTTGGTGGCCCCTCTGGGCTTTGATGTCACCACCGTGGCCGCTGTCGATCGACTCGACCCGATGCGCACCTTGGGCATCGATTTGCTCTTCAGTGACACACAAACGCGCCGGCGTGTTTTGGCCAGCAATCCGGCCACCCGAGCGGACATGCGCGACGCCGCTCACGCCTTGATGGCACGCGATGGCAAACCCGTCAGCTTGATCCGTGACAGCGCCGGATTTGTGACCCAAAGGGTGGTGGCCCACATCGTCAACATTGCCAGCGATATTTGCCAACAAAGCATTTGTTCACCGCAGGACTTGGAGACCGCTGTTCAGCTTGGTTTGGGCTACCCCATGGGACCGCTGGCCATGGGGGACCAGTGTGGGCCCGCCAGCATTTTGGAAGTGCTTTTCAACATGCAAACTGTCTACGGCGACCCGCGGTACCGTCCCAGCCCGTGGTTGCGCCGCCGAGGGGCTTTGGGCCTGAGCCTGATGCAAGTCGAGCCCTGACCCATGAGCGCCCAACTCAGAAGCGAAACCCAGGACCACACCCTGGTGCTGACCCTGTCCAACCCGGGCTTTCGCAACGCTTTGGGACCAGAAATCTACAGCGCTGGTTATGAAGCCTTGGGGGCGGCCGAAAACAACCCTTTGGTGCGCAGCGTGATCATCACGGGCGAAGGCAACACTTTCAGTGCGGGGGGCAACTTGCACCGGTTACTGGCCAACCGTGAACAAGACCCCAGCGTCCAAGCCGACAGCATTGAAAGCTTCCACACCTGGATGGAAGCCATTCGCACCTATCCCAAACCCGTCATTGCAGCCATTGAAGGCGCTGCCTCCGGCGCTGGTTTTTCCTTGGCCTTGATGTGCGACTTTGTGCTGGCCGCGAACGACAGCATTTTTGTCATGGCCTACAGCAACATCGCCCTCACGCCCGATGGCGGTGGCAGTTGGAATTTGGCCAGCAGCCTGCCCCGACCCGTGGCCAACGAAATCCTGATGCTGGGCGAGCGCATCCCTGCCACCCGTCTGTACCAGTTGGGTTGGGTCAACCAGTTGTGCAACCCTGGCGAGAGCTTGGCCCAGGCCCTGCAACTGGCCCAACGACTCAATGCGCGTGCGCCCAACGCTTTGGCCAGCATCAAGGAGTTGGTCAATGCGGCCAGCCAAAACACCCTTAACGCCCATTTGTCGCTGGAAAAAACCCAATTTGTTCGTCATTTGCACCACCCCAATGCGGCGGAAGGGATCACCGCCATGCTCGATAAACGCACCGCGCAATACAAATAAACCCTGGGTGGGTTGCCCCCTGGGGGACTGCCTAACCCGGCGCCACAGGTCGCCTGAGGGACAATTTCGATCTTGCCGGTCACACACACGACATCCCATGGACGATCCCATTCTTACCATTGAAGAACGCGAAGCCATCAATGCAGGCCGATGGTTTTCCTCACTTTCACCCTCACTCAGACACGACATACTTCGATGCGCGTACATCAAACGATGCCAAGATGGCGATTTGATCGCTGCCCGGGGCGATCCTGCCGAGGAGTGGATGGCCTGCGCCAAAGGCGCTGTAAGAGTGAGTTCCACCGCTTTGTCGGGCAAACAAATCACCTTCACCTACATCGAACCGGGCATTTGGTTTGGCGATGTCGCCATCCTCGACGGCGATCGGCGCACCCACGATGTCTATGCCCATGGGGACACCAGCATCTTGTGCGTGGCCAAAGCCGATTTTCAGAAAATTCTGTCCCAACACGTCGAGTTTTACGATGCCATGTTGCGGTTACAGGCGCGGCGCATTCGCCAACTGTTTGGCCTGGTGGAAGACCTCAACACCTTGCCCTTGCGCGCCAGATTGGCCAAACAACTGTTGCACCTGGTCCGAAGCTATGGCGTGCCCTGCCTGCAACACGACGGCGAAATCCGCATCGGCCTGCATTTGGCCCAAGAGGAGTTGGCGCAATTGCTGGGGGCCTCTCGGCAACGGGTCAACCAGGAACTCAAGACCATGGAACGCGAGCAAGCCATCCGCATCGAAGCGGGTGGCTTGGTGGTGCGCCACCGAGAACTGCTCATGAAGATCAGCGATGCAGACCATTGACATGAGCCTAGAAGACAACTTTGTAGGCACCCGTGCCGTCAACCATCAACAGCAATTCGATGTCCAGGCTTTGCAGACCTGGTTGAGCATCCACTTGCCCGGATTCAAGGGCCCATTGAACGTCGAATCATTCAAGGGCGGGCAGTCCAATCCCACTTTCAAGCTCAACACCCCCGATTGCAGTTATGTGATGCGCTCCAAGCCCGGACCAGTGGCCAAGTTGCTGCCGTCGGCGCATGCCATCGAGCGCGAGTTCACCGTGATGAAAGCCCTCAGCGGCTCTGGCGTGCCGGTGGCCCAAATGCATGCCCTGTGCGAAGACGAAAGCGTGATTGGACGCGCCTTCTACATCATGGAGTTTGTCTCTGGCAGGGTCCTGTGGGACCAATCCTTACCCGGCCTGCAAAACGATCAGCGCCGGGCCATCTACACCGAGATGAACCGCGTGATGGCCGCTTTGCATCGCACCTCCTACCGCCAAGTGGGCTTGGACAGCTACGGCAAGCCCGGGCAATACATTGAGCGCCAAATCAGCCGCTGGACCCGCCAATACCAGGCCTCGGTCACCGCCCCCATCCCTGAGATGGACCGTTTGATGGATTGGTTGCCGCAAAACATCCCCGGCAGCGCCAAAGACGACCGCCACACCAGCGTGGTGCATGGCGACTACCGACTCGACAACCTGATTTTTCACCCCGACAAGCCTCAAATTTTGGCGGTGCTCGATTGGGAGCTCTCCACCTTGGGCCATCCCCTGGCCGACTTCAGTTACCACTGCATGTCTTGGCACATCCGCCCCGGCACCTTTCGCGGCATTGGCGGCTTGGACCTCGAAGGCCTGGGCATTCCCACCGAAAAAGAGTACATCCACATGTACTGCGACCAAACGGGTTTTGCCAAACCGCAAGACCTGCAAACCGACTGGAACTTTTACCTGGCCTTCAACCTGTTTCGCATTGCCGCCATCTTGCAAGGCATAGCCAAACGGGTCGAAACAGGCACCGCCGCCAGCGAACAAGCGCGCACCTCGGGTGCCGGCTCACGCCCCATGGCCGAACTGGCCTGGTCATTTGCCCAAAGGGCCTAACCCCACCCAACTTTGAAAGAAACCCATGAACTTCGACTACACCGACAAGGTCAAAGCCATGCAAGCACGCTTGTTGGCCTTCATGGACGAACACATATACCCCAATGAAAAACGGTTTTTCCTTGAAATTGCCGAAAACCGCGCCAAGGGCAATGCCTGGATACCCACGGCCTTGATCGCAGAGCTCAAGCCCAAAGCCCGCAAGGCAGGCCTGTGGAATTTGTTTTTGCCCCACAGCCAAAGAGCGCCCCAAGGTCTGAGCAACCTCGAATACGCACCGCTGTGCGAAATCATGGGCCGTGTGCCTTTTGCCGCCGAAGTCTTCAACTGCTCGGCCCCGGACACCGGCAATATGGAAACCCTGGAGCGATATGCCAGCGAAGCCATCAAAGACGAATGGCTCGAGCCCTTGTTGCGCGGCGATATCCGCTCGGCCTTTTTGATGACCGAGCCCGACGTGGCCTCCTCAGACGCGACCAATGTGCAATGCCGCATCGAGCGCGATGGCGATCACTACGTGGTCAATGGCCGCAAATGGTGGAGTTCGGGTGCGGGCGACCCGCGCTGCGCCATCTATATCGTGATGGGCAAGACCGACCCACAGGCTGCGCGCCATTCACAGCAAAGCATGATCGTCATCCCCGCCAACACGCCCGGCGTGTCGGTGCTGCGCCCCTTGACCGTTTTTGGCTATGACGATGCCCCCCACGGCCACATGGAAGTGGTCCTTAACAATGTGCGCGTGCCCGCCAGCAACCTGTTGTTGGGCGAAGGCCGTGGCTTTGAAATCGCCCAAGGCCGCCTGGGCCCAGGCCGCATCCACCACTGCATGCGCACCATTGGCAGCGCCGAGCGAGCCATGGAGTTGATGTGCAAGCGCTTGAACAGCCGGGTGGCTTTTGGCAAAAAGATTTCAGCCCAAGGTGTCTGGCATGAGCGCATTGCCGAGGCTCGCATCATGATTGAACAAGCCCGCTTGCTGACCCTCAAAGCCGCCTACATGATGGACACCGTGGGCAATAAGGTGGCCAAAACAGAAATCGCCATGATCAAGGTGGTTGCGCCCAATATGGCTTTGCAAATCATCGATTGGGCCATCCAAGCCCACGGCGCGGGCGGTGTGAGCGATGATTTCCCACTGGCCTACGCTTGGGCCCACCAGCGCACCCTGCGCCTGGCCGACGGCCCTGACGAGGTGCATCGCAATTCCATCGCCAAACTGGAATTGGCCCGGCACATCGTCACCGAGCCGCTGGAAGTGGACTTTCCCATCACCCGAGGCAGTTGAGCACCACAGGGCCTTGGGGTCCGGTTGTCGCTCAAGGTGGTGTGATGCGGGCGGATGTGGCGCAGCGGTTCAAAGCGCATCCCGCCTCAAAAGACTGGAAGTACCCAGCGCTGTTGTACTTGTACTGCTGCGCCAGTCCGACCCCTGAGGCAGACTCGTTCAAGCGCTGGGTGGCTGAAAAAACCGGGCTGGGCAAAGGTGCATCTCCATTGATGGTGTAACTGCTCAGCTGTATTTGGCTGGTCGAGGCCGATTGGGTCAGCAGGTAGAACTTGCTGTTTTGGAAAAAGATATCGCGCAAGGCGGCCACTGCATTGGAAGAGTCGTAAATCTGCTGAAAGCCTTTAGCCTGGCAGGTCGTGAAGTAAGGCGTGGAACTTTGTTTTTGCATCTGAACATAGGGCTGACCACCCACAGCGGCCACGCCACCTAAGATCAAATCCACGCTGCCTGTGGATGCAGGCAGCAAAAAAACTGTGTCGATACTGGTGGGCAAGGTAAAACCACTGCAGTTGGTGGTGACCAGCCAGCCGGCTTGGTAGGTGAACGTCAATCCACCCGTATTACCCTTCCAAATTTGCGGGACCGCGTTGCGGTTGGTCAGCACCACGTCCAAAATTCCATCGCCATTGAGGTCTGCAGCAGCCGCCCGGTTGCCATCCACCGCGATTTGGGTATCGGTGCGCACATAGCCTGAGCCAGAACTGACAAATATCAACTGATTGGACGAACCCGAGCAGGATAAAAACACATCGGGCTTGCTGTCGGCGTTGAAGTCAGCGGTGATCGCGAAAGTGGCATTGCAAGTATCGCGCGAACCCGTGCCAAACAACCGGGCCGAATCATCCACCCAGGTCGAGGTGCTGGATCGCCAGCGCAAAAAATAGGCTTTGTTATCGGTCGAAACGACAAAAACCGAATATTGACCCTCCTGGAAAAAATCCCCAAAGGTCACCGAGGTGGGCACCAAGGTTTTACCGGACACGGCATCGATCGGTACCTGGGTGCGGGTCAAGCCAGCGGCATTTTTATTGGCGTAGGAATTCGCCCCCACCGACAAGGCGGTGTAAATGGGCCAGCCATCCACATAGGTCACGCTGTCACCCGCGCTGCCGCTGGGGCCACAAGACACCAGCGCAAAAACCGACAAAATCACCGCGAAAATCTGATAATTCATACACTCATATTCGACACCATTTGAATGTACTTGATGCGGCATGCCTTTTGCAGAAGATCAAAACTGTTAGAGTTGAATACCTGTCCATTCTTGTTTGCCATGTCTCTGCACAACTTTTTGATTTCTTTGCTGACGGGTTTGGCCCTGTGCGCCGGCGCATGGGCCCAGGACAAGCCCGCTCCCAATTACAAGCCCTACCCCGAAAAAGCCAGCAAAGCCCAAGCGGAAAAGGTGCCCGAAGAGTTGGCGCCCAGTTTTTCCAAGCCTTTGAAAAAAGAACCCCAACTGGCCTTGAAAGCCCGTCCGCCGACTTCCGGCAAGGAGCCCATGCTCAACCTGAATGAGCAAAACTTGCCCCTCAAGGAAATCATGCACCAAACCACCAAACTCGACTTCTACGATTGCGATGGCGTGGTGGCCCCATGGTTCAGACAGTTGATGGCGGCTGAAATGAACTACTTTGCCGAGATGGTTGAAATGCCATTTGTAACTGGCGACTTTTGCGTGGTCAGCCTTGGGACCAGTCGAAGTCTGACACCTGGCCGCATCAGCATTCACCTCTACACCAGTCGTCAGGCCTTGCAAGAATGTGTGGTGCGTGAGCGATGCCCCGCTTTTCGCAGCGTCAACCTCTTGCCCCGCACCGGCAATGGTGTTTATCGATCTTACTTTTTGTCCGATATGGACCGCAAAATGATCGCCCAACACTGCGTGACCTCCAAGGGCAAATGGCACCCTGACACCACGTGTTACCCGGTGGACTAAAGAACGGGCCCAATTCATGGCACTCAAGTCCATGGCCCTGGCACCGATTCATCATTGTCATCTGGGCGTGTCATCATGATTCACAGAACTTTTTATTTCATTTGCTGCGCGGCCGTATCGCTGCTTTTTGGCCTGGGCCCGATGGCCTGGGCGTCTGACCCGCCGCCGGCCAAACCAGCGGCCAAGGGCAAAGAGGCCCCCAAAACCGTCGAACGACCCACCCGCACCTTCGGGGAGGAACCGATGTTTTACTTTGATTCCGAACGCCGCCCCTTTACCGAGCCCTTCCACAAAACCGATTTGGAAGACTACTACCTGTGCCGAGGCATTTTGGGCCAGTGGTACCGCGAATTGCTCGTCGACGAAATCAACACCTTGCTCGAGCCCTTGGGTCTGGACAAGGTCGATGGCGCCACCTGCGCCGTGCGCTTGGTCAAAACAAATTTGGGCAAAAAACGTCCGATCGTCGCGGTCGACCTCTACCCCAACTCAGACGCCATGCGTTCTTGCGTCCTGGGCGAAAAATGCAGCCACATGCGCAGTGCCGTGATGTACGTGTCCAAAGACAAAACCCTTTACCGCTCATACATCATCACCGATGGTGCCAAACACGTGAACAAAAACTACTGCCTCACCAACAAGGGTGAAACATTGGCAGAGCAATCTTGTTGGCGCTATTTCAACTGACCGCACAGCTATAAAGGCAAATCCTTGCCAGGTGGTTGCCTCAACAGCGCTTGTGCAGCGCTAAAGCGGCAACAACTTGCCATCCTTGCTCGTGGCTGATCAACCGGGTTGTATGGCTCACATATTGCTTGATCGTGGCCAACTGCTGATCAAGCCTTCGGAGTCTGCATGAAAAAATCGATCGTCCTGTTGTTGGGCTTGGCCCTTACCGCTATGGCATGCGCCCAAATAAAGTCGCCCAAGCCACCTGAAAAGGTGTATTACATGGACACGTCCGTCAATGTGGTGAAGTACACCGAACCTGGACTGACATTTGGGCCTACCAGTTTGCGCGTTATTTTGGGTAAAAAAACCAGCGAAACCTTTGGTTATGAGGGCATGCTGGGGTTTGGCGTGCGCAATGCACAGACACAATACACGGCGACCGATGGCACCACCACCGCGGTCACCGGTGAAATCAACAACCTGTACGGTTTGTACATCAAGGCCCGCAAAGGTTTGGGAAAAGAACTGGAAATCTTTGGCCGCATGGGCATGGCCAGCGGGGAGCGCACATTGAACACCTACCCCACAGGCTTGTCCGAGTCGGACAACAAATTTTTAGGCTTTTCCTATGGCATAGGCGCCAAAGCAGCGATCGAAAAAGACATGAGCGTTCAGTTTGACTACATGTCCTACTACCACAAGGGTTTGACGGCGATCGATGCCTTCTCGCTTGGGCTGTCGATTGATTATTGAGCGACACTGACATCAATTTTGGCCTGCCCGGAGGGGATCGAACCCCCGACCCACAGCTTAGAAGGCTGTTGCTCTATCCAACTGAGCTACGGGCAGACGGATGAAAAAAGGCCCTTGGAGGGCCTTTTGCTCAATGGTCGGGGCGATAGGATTCGAACCTACGACCCTCTGGTCCCAAACCAGATGCGCTACCAGACTGCGCTACGCCCCGAAGCACTTATTCTAAGCCCTGTCTGGTCACAACTTGTTTTCAAAGCCCCAATCGCAGAATCATGAGCACTTTTGGAGCACAATGTCAGCTCTCTTTTGGCTCTATAAAGGATAAGTCATGAAACCAACCCCTATCCAAACCGCCCTGGGCGCTGCAGCGGCCATTGGCATATCTGTGTTGTTCTCCGCCAGCGCTTGGGCTGGTAAGACGGTGGACACCATCAAACAACGCGACCAAATGGTTTGCGGTGTCAACACCGGTTTGGCCGGTTTTGGTGCGGCCGATAGCCAGGGAAAATGGACCGGCCTGGATGTAGACATCTGCCGAGCCGTGGCCGCCGCGGTTTTGGGCAGCGGAGACAAAGTCAGGTATGTGCCGCTGTCAGCACCCCAACGCTTCACGGCATTGCAGTCGGGTGAAATCGATATTTTGTCGCGCAACACCACCTTCACCCTGACCCGCGATGCCTCGCTGGGCTTGCACCAAACTGCCGTTACCTTCTATGACGGCCAAGGCTTCATGGTAAGTGTCAAATCCGGCATCAAAAGCGCCAAACAACTCAAAGGGGCAACGGTGTGTGTGCAATCGGGTACCACCACCGAGAAAAACCTGACCGACTTCTCCAAAGCCAATAATCTGGCCATCAAACCCGTTGTCTTTGAAAAGCTGGAAGCCGCCAATGCCGCTTATTTCGCTGGCCGTTGCAAGGCTTACACCACCGACGCCTCTGGTTTGGCATCTATTCGATCCAAAGAAGCCAAAGACCCCAAAGAGCACGCCATCTTGCCCGAGCTGATTTCCAAAGAGCCCTTGGGCCCATTGGTGCGCCGTGGTGACGACGAATGGTTTGCCATGGTCAAGTGGGTGATTTACGGTTTGATCGAGGCCGAGGAATATGGCATCAGCAGTGCCAACATCGAAAAACTCAAGGCCGAAAGCACCGACCCTGTGGTCATGCGTTTGCTGGGCAAGAGCGACGACACCGGTAAGTTATTGGGGTTGGATCGCGATTGGCTGGCACGTGCCATCAGCACCAGCGGCAATTACGGCGAAATTTTTGACCGAAACGTGGGCGAAAAAACTCCCTTGGCCCTCAAGCGAGGGCCCAACGCGCAATGGACCAAAGGCGGCTTGCAATACGCCCCTCCTATTCGCTGATGGCCAATGGCTGATGCATGGATTCCCGCTTTTGCGGGTTTCATTGTTTGCGCATGAAAACCACTTTTTGGCATTTAAGGCAAACCCGCCGATGGATGTACCAAATCGCACTCATGGCGGGCCTGTTGGCCTTTTTGGCCTGGTTGCTGAGCAATACCTTGGCCAATATGAAAGCGCGAGGCATCCAAAGCGGGTTTGATTTTTTATGGGCCAACGCTGGTTTTGACATTGGCGAGTCCATGATCCGCTTTGATGCCAGTGAGCCCTATTGGCGTGCTTTTGGGGTGGGATTGCTCAACACCTTGCGGGTCTCCCTGGTGGGCATTGCATTGTGTACCGTCATGGGCACCCTGATCGGCGTGGGCCGGGTATCGGCCAATGCCTTGGCGCGGGGCTTGGGCTATGCCTACACAGAACTGTTTCGCAATGTGCCGGTATTGTTGCAATTGTTGATTTGGTATGTCTTGCTCGTTGAATTCATGCCAGACAGCCAAAGCCCTTTGCATTGGAATGACTGGTTTTTCTTCAGTAAAAACGGGTTTTCATTCCCGATCCCTGTTTGGGATGCACAGGCTTCCAGCGTGGTTTGGGATGTGCCCATTTGGGACGGCGGTGAAATCACCCAGGGCGTGAGTTTGACACCCGAGTTTTTGGCCATCACTTTGGGCTTGAGTTTTTACACCTCTGCATTTGTGGCTGAGGTGGTGCGCGCGGGTATTGTGTCGGTGCCCAGAGGGCAATTGGAAGCCGCCCGCAGCATTGGCCTATCGAATGGGCAAACCACGCGCCAAGTGCTGTTGCCCCAGGCCATGCGGGTCATCATTCCACCGCTGACCAATCAGTACTTGAACCTGACCAAAAATTCCTCCTTGGCTGTGGCCATTGGCTATCCTGATTTGGTCAGCATCTCCAACACCGCACTCAACCAAACGGGTCGCGCGGTCGAGTGCATTGCTTTGATCATGCTGGTTTATTTGGGCTTGTCCTTGGGCACCTCTGCCCTGATGAACGCGTTCAACCAACGCATGGCCATTCGGGAGCGCTGAGCATGGCGGTGGCCCATCAGACCATAGCGCCCAGGCCCCCTCCCCTGGCGCACAGCTCTTGGCGTTTGTGGCTGAGGCAGAATTTATTTGCCAATCGCACCAGCAGCTTGACCACCATCACCCTGCTCTTGTTGGGCTTGTGGTTGTTGCCCCAATTGTGGAGTTGGGCCGTTTGGCAGGCGCAATTCAAACCCGATGCCGATGCCTGTCAGTCGATCCGCGGCCTGGGTGCTTGCTGGGGTGTGGTGAGCGAAAAATACCGGCTCATCATTTTTGGACGCTACCCCTTTGAAGAACAATGGCGACCGCTATTGGCCAGTGTTTTGTTGATGGCTTTGCTGGTGGTCAGTTGCATGCGCAGTTTTTGGCGACCTGCCTTGGCTTGGCTTTGGTTATCCGTTTGGCTGGTCTTTTTTGCACTCATGGGGGGCGGTCGTTGGCTGGGCATTGGGTTGGGCTTGACCCCGGTACCGACCGATCAGTGGGGCGGCCTGCCCCTGACCTTGATGCTGTCTTCGCTGTCCATTGCATTGGCATTTCCCTTGGCTGTGCTGGTGGCCTTGGGCAGGCGCAGCGATATGCCGGCCATCAAAACCATTTGCGTCACTTATGTGGAACTGGTGCGCGGCGTGCCTTTGATCTCTGTCTTGTTCATGGCCAGTTTCATGTTTCCGCTGTTGATGCCTGCAGGCACCACACCTGACGTGTTGTTGCGGGTTTTGGTGGGCATTACATTGTTTTCCGCGGCCTATACCGCTGAGATCGTTCGCGGTGGTTTGCAAGCCATTCCCCGCGGGCAGTATGAGGCAGCCGCCAGTTTGGGCCTAGGTTATTGGAAAACGCAAAAGCTCATTATCTTGCCGCAGGCCTTGGCCCATGTGGTCCCGGGCATCATGAACAACTTCATTGCGATTTTCAAAGACACTTCCCTGGTCACCATCGTCAGTCTGTATGAACTCTCTGGTGCCTTGGGCTTGGCTTTGAATGGTGACCCTTTGTGGCGCCCTTTCAAAATCGAAGGCTACTTGTTCATCACCCTGATTTATTTCTTTTTCTGTTTCGCCATGTCTCGCTACAGCCTGTGGGTAGAAAAGCGCATACAACGCAGCCAAGCCCGCTGAACCCACGCCACCAAGGAATTTCCCATGAGCACCGATGCCATCATCACCTTTGAAAAAGTCAATAAATGGTTCGGTGATTTTCACGTTCTGCGCGACATCGACTTGGAAGTGCGCAAAGGGGAACGCATTGTCATTTGTGGCCCGTCTGGATCCGGGAAATCCACCCTGATCCGCTGCATCAACCGGTTGGAAGAGCACCAGCAAGGCCGCATTGAGGTCGCGGGCATTGAGTTGGGTCATGATTTGCGCGCCATCGACCTGGTTCGCAAACAAGTGGGCATGGTGTTCCAACAGTTCAATCTATTCCCGCACCTGACAGTATTGGAAAACCTCACCCTGGCCCCCATCCAAGTCAGTAAACTGACCCTTGATGTGGCCGTGGAACGTGCCATGCAGCAGTTGGAGCGGGTTCGCATCGCTGAGCAAGCTCACAAATACCCGCTGCAACTGTCTGGCGGGCAACAACAACGGGTGGCCATTGCGCGGGCGTTGTGCCTGACACCGCAGGTGATGCTGTTTGACGAACCCACCTCGGCCCTGGACCCGGAAATGATCAAAGAGGTTTTGGATGTGATGGTGGAGTTGGCCGAGCAAGGCACAACCATGTTGTGTGTCACCCATGAGATGGGTTTTGCCAAAGCGGTGGCAGACCGTGTCATCTTCATGGACTTTGGTCAAATCGTCGAACAGAACTCGCCCCAGGCTTTTTTCGACCATCCGCAACATGAACGTACCCGGGATTTCCTGGCCAAAATCATTGGCCACTGAACTCTTTTTCAATGCGCCACACAGCCATGACAAGCACCCTTAGAACCCAAGTTGCCATCGTGGGCGCAGGCCCCTCTGGCTTGCTGCTGGGGGCTTTGCTGCACAAGGCGGGCGTCGACAACATCATTGTGGAGCGCCAAAGTGCAGACTATGTGCTGGGACGCATACGGGCGGGCATTTTGGAGCAAGTCACCTTGGATTTGTTGCACGAAGCCGGAGTGGGTGCGAAAGTCGACCAGGCGGGTACCCCCCACCATGCGATTGAGCTGGTATTTCAAAACCAACGCCATTCCATCGACATCACGGGCTTGACCGGCGGCAAATCGGTCACCGCTTATGGACAAACCGAGGTCACCCGAGACTTGATGCAATTGCGCGCCACCGCTGGCTTGCCAACCTGGTACAGCGCCCAGGGTGTAAGCGTGCATGGCTTTGATGGCACCCAACCCTGGTTGGAATGCCAGCACGAAGGTCAGTCCAAACGCATCCAAGCCGACTTCATCGCCGGTTGCGATGGATTTCATGGCGTGTGCCGCGCCAGTGTCCCGCCTGGCAGCTTGCAAGAATTTGAACGGGTCTATCCCTTCGGCTGGTTGGGCATTTTGGCCGATGTGCCACCGGTTTCACCGCACGCCATCGTCTACGCCAACAGCGCCGAGGGCTTTGCCTTGTGCAGCATGCGCAGCCTCACCCGCAGTCGCTATTACGTGCAATGCTCCTTGAGCGACCAGGTCAGCGACTGGAGCGATGAGCGCTTTTGGGATGCCCTTCGCCGCCGCTTGGACCCGGCCTTGGCCGATCAAATCGTCACCGGCCCGTCGATTGAAAAAAGCATTGCCCCGTTGCGAAGTTATGTCGCCGAGCCCATGCGGTTCGGTCGCATGTTTTTGGCCGGGGATGCATCGCACATCGTGCCGCCTACCGGGGCCAAGGGTTTGAATTTGGCTGCCTCCGACGTCAAATACCTGAGCGCGGCCTTGATCGAACACTATGCCGAGCGCAGCGATGCAGGCATCGATGCATATTCCCAGCGCTGCTTGGCCCGCATTTGGCGTGCCGAGCGTTTTTCATGGTGGCTCACCAACTTGATGCACCGCTTTCCGGACAACGGTGCTTTTGGGCAAAAGATGCAAGATGCCGAACTCAATTACCTGGTCCACAGCACAGCCGCGTCCACCTCATTGGCCGAAAACTATGTGGGCTTGCCCTTGGACTTTGCCTCGAGCTAGCGCATGTCCTCCGCCTCGCTCAAAGCGGCCTGCTTATCACCAACCCCAAGGACGCCAAAGGTCTTGAGTGGCGTGCGCGTGCTCAGCTTGGCCTTGAACCTGCCTGGCCCCGCAGCACTCATGCGCTTACAGGCCATGGGTGCCCGTTGCACCAAACTGGAGCCTCCTTCCCTGGTCGGGTCTGAACCGCCTGCATCGGGGGACCCGATGGCCCAATACCAACCCAAGGCCTACCAAACCATGCACCAGGGCGTGAAAGTGCTGCAAGCCGACCTCAAGTCGGCGCAGGGCCAAGCGGTGTTAAAGCGTTTGCTGCGCAACACCGATGTGCTGATCACTTCATTTCGGCCCTCGGCCCTGGACAAACTCGGATTGGCTTGGCCGGTGTTGCACAGGGACCACCCCCAACTGAGTTGCGTGGCCATTGTCGGCGCACCCGGGGTGCGGGCTGAAGAACCCGGGCACGATCTGACGTATGTGGCTGAACAAGGCCTGGTCGATGGCCTGCAATTGCCCGCCAGTTTGTTTGCCGACATGGGTGGCTCACTCATGACCACGGAGGCTGTCTTGCAAACCTTGCTGCTGCGCGCTCAACCGGGGCGCAACCAAGGCAAAGGCGTGTTGCTGGAAGTGGCTTTGAGCGAGGCCGCAGCCTATCTGGCTTTGCCCCGCCATTGGGGCCTGACCACCCCAAAGGGTGCGGTAGGCGGCGCTCATGCGGGCTATCAAATCTATCCCTGCAAAGATGGCCGGGTAGCGGTCGCTGCCTTGGAGCCGCATTTCGCCCAGCGTTTGCTCACGGCCGTGGGCATGACCCGACTGTCAAAGCAAACACCGCTCAGCCCCGAAGCGCACGAAGCCGTGGCGAAATTTTTGGCCACACAAAGCCGACAGCAACTCAAGCGCTTGGCCGTGGCCAAAGACATTCCCCTGCACACCCTGCCGCGTTGACTGCCATGGGTTTGATCAGCGCAAACCCCGCAACGGGTGCGCATGATCGGGCCAAGGCGGCACAAAAAATGAAGCCACCTCTTCGGCATTGACATCTTCAACCCGCGCTGGTTTCCAACGCGGTTGCTTGTCTTTATCGACCACCCGTGCACGAATACCTTCCACCGTTTCACAGTCGGCGATGGGGCGCCCGTGGAAACAATGGCGCACCATGTTGCGCTCCATGCGCAAATCATCGGACAAACCCATGCCCCGGGCCAGGCGAATTTGATGGAGCACCACGCACAACATCAATGCCGAGCGCTGGCGCAGCACATCCAGCGTGGCATGTGCCCAGGGCGCTTGTGGGTGAGGCACAGATGCCATCTCTCCCAATGCGTCAAGCATTTGCACCATCGACGGCAACGCAAAAATGCGGTGCATGTCCGCGTGCAACCATGCCGGTGCAGCGGGGGCTTGGGTATCGACCTGAGCGCGCAGCCATTGCAATGCAGCAGCGCCATCGCGCCATGATTGTTGGCCCAATCCCTCCCACAAAGCAGGCAATCGATGACTGGCCGCATGACCATCTGCCAAACCCACAGCCACAGCCTCTTCTCCGCTCAGCACCTGACCGGTCAAGCCCAAGAATTCACCGCATGAACCCGCTAAGCGGCTGAGAAAGTAACCACCGCCCACATCGGGGAACAAGCCAATATGGGTTTCGGGCATGGCCATTTGGGTGCGCTCGGTCACCAGGCGAAAAGCCGCTCCCTGGGACAAGCCCATGCCGCCGCCCATGACAATGCCATCCATGAAAGCCATATAGGGCTTGGGATAGGTGTGAACCAAGTGGTTAAGGGTGTACTCCTCGGTGAAGAAGTCCTCCAAGGACGGGTCTCCCGCCAAGGCCGCTTGGTGAAAAAATCGGATATCCCCGCCCGCACAAAAGTGTCCAAAAACACCCTCTTTGTGGCTCCCCCGAACGGCCACGGCCAACACCTGTGGGTTGTCCCGCCAAGCCAATAAGCAAGCGGTGAGGTCTCGAACCATGGACAATGACAAAGCGTTCAAGGTTTTGGGCCGGTTCAAGGTGATGAGGCCAATGTTGGATTTGACTTCCGTTACAACGTCAGACATGGTCTTTTCCTTTTAAGGGGTTGGCGCAGAAGGCTTGCGTTCCCGCCAAGCCAGCCCTTGATGGGCACACAAGCTCAATAAAACCAGCATGCCCCCCCAAAGCACCGAACTCGATGGGGCTTCGCCAGCGCCCACCCAGGCCAAGAAAATCCCAAACACCACCTCGAGCAGAGCCAACAAGGACACCTCGGGGGCCTGCAACACTTTGGCGCAAGCCACCGACAGCAAACAAGGAATGGCCAATTGGACCAAGCCCAACAGGGCCAACCAAGCCACGTCACTGACCTGGGCTTGCATGGGTAGCGACAAGGGCAAGGTGACCAGGCTCGACAAGGCGGCACCGATCAACACCCCGGGGGCTAAGTCAACGGACAAGCCCCGCAGTTGTGCACGCTGCACCACCGTCCAATTCACGGCGGCGGCCATGGGCACACCCAAGGCCACCACAAAACCCAACCAGCCTTGTGAGGCCACCTCTGCACCAAACATCCAGGCAATGCCCAATGCAGCCAGTGCAATGGCGCCAACTGTGCGCGCGTCGATGCGCAGGCCCAACACCATGCGGGCCACCAAGGCGGTGAAAAAGGGCCCCAAGGCCATGGTGATCAAGACATTGGCCACCGTGGTCATGGTCAGGGCCAGCATAAAGGCAGTGAACATCACCGACCAACAAACCCCAGACAACCACAACGAGGTACCCCCTTGGCGCATGCGGGCAAATACCTGTCGACCTTGGGTCAAGGGCAGCAAAGCCAGCAAAGACAAAACCGTGAACAAGCTGCGCCAGAAAGTGATCTCAAAGCTTTGGGCGCTGTCCAACTGGCGCGTGACCACACCGGCGATGGACCACATGGCGGCATTGGCCACCATCAAGCCCACCGCTTGCCCATGACTGAGTTGACCCAGCATGTTCAGCCGCCAGAACGGCTCGCGCGCTTGCGGTCGTGCTCCTTGAGATGGCGCTTGCGCAAACGAATGCTTTTGGGGGTGATTTCCACCAATTCGTCGTCCTCGATGAACTCGACCGCGTATTCCAAAGTCAGCTCAATCGGTGGGGTGATTTTGATGGCATCTTCTTTGCCTGAAACCCTGAAGTTGGTCAATTGCTTTTGGCGCACGGCATTGACAATCAAGTCGTTGTCGCGGCTGTGGATGCCCACGATCATGCCCTCATACACCGGATCACCATGGCGCACAAACATGCGACCCCGGTCGTCGAGTTTGCCCAGGGCATAGGTCACGATTTCGCCGTCATCCATGCTGATGAGCACACCGTTTTTGCGACTGGCAATTTCACCCCGATAGGCTTCGTAACCGTCAAAAATATTGCTGGCCAGTCCGGTGCCTCGGGTGAGGTTCAAAAACTCGTTTTGAAAGCCAATCAAGCCACGTGCAGGAATACGGTATTCCAGACGGACACGGCCTCGGCCATCGGGTTCCATGTTGACCAATTCGGCTTTGCGCTCGCCCAAGGCCTGCATCACGCCACCTTGATGGCCCTCTTCAATGTCCACCGTCAACATTTCAATCGGTTCATGGCGTTCGCCATTGACCTCTTTGTAAACCACCCTGGGCTTTGACACCGCCAACTCATAGCCTTCGCGTCGCATGTTTTCCAACAAAATGGTCAGGTGCAACTCGCCACGACCTGACACCTCGTAAATCCCGTCTTCATCGGTGTCTTGCACCCGCAAGGCCACGTTGGCCTGCAATTCTTTGTCCAAGCGGTCGCGCAATTGACGGCTGGTGACAAACTTGCCTTCACGACCGGCCAGCGGTGAGTTGTTGACACAAAAATTCATGGTCAATGTGGGCTCGTCGATTTTCAGCATGGGCAAGGGTGAAGGCGACTGCGGATCGGTCAGGGTCACCCCAATATTGACTTGCTCAATGCCGTTGACCAACACGATGTCGCCAGGGCCTGCTTCGCTGGCTTGCACCCGCTCCAAACCTTCAAACTTGAGCACCTGTAGCAATTTGGCCTTGCCCAAAGAGCGATCCGGCCCTTGCATGACCAACACCTCTTGATTGGGTCGAATGGTGCCTGCGTTGATGCGGCCCACGCCAATGCGCCCCACATAGCTGGAGTAGTCCAATGAGCTGATTTGCAATTGCAATGGGGCCTGCGGATCGCCGGCATGGGCGGGCACATGGTTCAACACGGTGTCAAACAAAGGGGCCAAATCAGCACCCCATTGCTCACCGGGCGTGCCCTCGGTCATGCTGGCCCAGCCATTGAGACCAGAGGCATAAACCACTGGAAAGTCCAACTGGTCTTCGGTGGCACCTAGTTTGTCAAACAAATCAAAAGCCGCATTGATCACGTGATCGGGCCGCGAACCAGGGCGGTCCACTTTATTGACAACCACAATCGGCTTCAAACCCAAAGCCAAGGCTTTTTTGGTGACAAATCGGGTCTGGGGCATCGGGCCTTCGACCGCGTCAATGAGCAACACCACCCCATCAACCATGGACAAGGCACGCTCGACCTCGCCACCGAAGTCGGCGTGGCCAGGTGTGTCAACGATGTTGATGTGGGTGCCTTTCCAACTGACCGCACAATTCTTGGCCAAAATGGTGATGCCGCGCTCTTTTTCCAGATCGTTGTTGTCCATCACCCGTTCGGTGACTTTTTCATTGGCCCGAAAGGTACCGGATTGGCGCAGCAATTGATCGACCAAAGTGGTCTTGCCGTGGTCCACGTGGGCAATGATGGCAATATTGCGAATTTGTTGGGTCATGCAGATTTCTCCATAAGGGATTTGATTTCCATTGGGCTGAGCAAGCGCGTTGGTATGAGTTCGCCTGCTTTCACACGGGCGGTGCCCAGCAAGGCGTGAGGTTCTTGTCCGTAAACGGCCACCTGATCGCAATCTGACCAATCACCACGGCGGCGCAAGCCACTGAGAAAACGCCCGGATTCATCGGGCGACAAGGTGATGGTAAGGTGGTTGTGTAACAAAACGTCCACCGGCCTGAGATGGGCTTGGCGCTGTGCTTCGTCCATCGACTCCAATTGCTCAACACTGACACAGTCGGCCGCTTCAAAAGGGCCGCTGCGGATGCGTCGCAGGGCGATCAAATGCGCACCGCAACCCAGGGCCGCACCGATGTCTTCGGCCAAGGTACGGACATAAGTGCCTTTGCTGCATGTGACCGATATGCGCACACATCGGTGGCCGTTGTGACCAGGGACCTCCTCCAAGGCCAACGAGCGGATTGCAACCGTTCGCGCTTGGCGCTCAAGCTCAATACCTTGTCTGGCATAGGCATACAGGGCTTTACCGTCTTTTTTCAGCGCACTGTGCATGGGCGGCGTTTGTTGGATGATGCCGGTAAAAGCCAGGGCCACACGGCTCAAATCCATGGCTTGGAATGTGGCCTCTTTTTTTTCCAAGCGCTCGCCTTCTGCATCGCCCGTGCTCGTGGTTTGCCCCATCAGGGCCAGAGCTTCATAGGTTTTATCGGCATCCAAATGGATTTGAGAGAACTTGGTGGCGGCCCCGAAACACACAGGCAACACCCCACTGGCCAAGGGGTCCAGGGTTCCCGTGTGGCCAGCCTTTTCAGCGCGCAACAGAAATTTGGCTTTTTGCAAAGCGTTGTTGCTCGACACGCCCAATGGCTTGTCCAACAGCAGCAGCCCATGCACAGGGCGCCGCTGCACCCTGGTGCGTGGCGCGTTCATGGTCAGTCCTCTTTGACCCGTGAGGAAACGGCTTTGGCAATCAAAGCATTCATGTCAGCCGCCTTTTCGGTGGTGCGGTCGTAGACAAAATGCAAGGTCGGTACGGTGTGGATGTGCAGTCGCTTGAACAAACCACTGCGCAAAAAACCTGCGGCCTGGTTCAGTCCTTCGGAGGCCACCGCTGCATCCCCCCCCAAACAACTGAAAAACACCTTGGCATGGGCATAGTCTGGTGTGACTTCGACCGCATTGATGGTCACCAAACCCACCCGAGGGTCTTTGAGTTCACGCGCGATCAAAGCCGACAGATCGCGCTGGATCTGGTCGGCCACCCGAAAACCTCGGTGCGGCAATGATGTCTTTTTGGTTGCCAAAGGGTCAAATCAAAAGGGGTTGCAACGTCAACGGTCTCAGAGTACACGGGCCACTTCTTTGATTTCGAAGAACTCGAGTTGATCGCCTTTGGAAATATCGTTGTAACCTTTGATGTTCAAACCGCACTCGAAACCTTCTTTGACCTCGCGTGCATCGTCCTTGTAGCGCTTCAAACTGTCCAACTCGCCGGTGAAGATCACCACATTGTCACGCAACAAGCGCAAGCGCGCATTGCGTCGCACCAAACCGGAGGTGACCATGCAGCCCGCAATCGAGCCAATTTTGCTGACCTTGAAGACCTCGCGGATCTCGGCAGTGCCCAAAATTTCTTCCTTTTTATCCGGCGTTAACATGCCTGACATGGCCGCTTTGAGATCGTCGACGGCGTCATAAATGATGTTGTAGTAACGGATGTCAACGCCATTGCCTTCGGCCACTTTGCGCGCACCGGCATCGGCCCGGGTGTTGAAACCAATCACCACCGCTTTGGAGGCAACGGCCAAATTGATGTCGGATTCGCTGATGCCGCCCACAGCGGCATACACCAATTGAACTTTTACCTCTTCGGTCGACAATTTGAGCACGGAAGAGGACAAAGCCTCCAATGAACCCTGTACATCGGCTTTGACAATGATGGGCAGCAGCTTGACATCGCCCGCCGCCATGTCGGTAAACATGTTCTCCAACTTGGCCGCTTGCTGCTTGGCCAACTTGGTATTGCGGAACTTTCCAGCCCGGTAAGTGGCGATTTCTCGGGCTCGGCGCTCATCGGCCATGACCATGAACTCATCGCCTGCTTGGGGCACATCGGTAAGGCCTTGGATTTCCACCGGAATCGAAGGACCAGCCGATTTGATGGTCTTGGCGTTCTCATCCAGCATGGCGCGCACCCGGCCGAAGGTTTGACCGGCCAAGACCACATCACCCACATTCAATGTACCAGACTGCACCAAGACCGTGGCCACAGGTCCCCGTCCTTTGTCCAATTTGGCTTCAATCACCAAGCCTTTGGCCATGGCTTGAATGGGCGCTTTGAGTTCCAACACTTCAGCTTGCAACAGGACTTGCTCCAGCAACTGGTCGATGCCGTCCCCCGTTTTGGCTGAAACCGGTACAAAAGGTGAATCGCCGCCGAACTCCTCAGGCACCACCTCTTCACTGACCAACTCCCCTTTGACGCGATCAGGGTTGGCATCGGGCTTGTCCATTTTGTTCAATGCCACGACGATGGGAACGCCTGCCGATTTGGCATGCTTGATAGCCTCGCGCGTTTGGGGCATGACACCATCGTCAGCGGCCACCACCAGAATCACAATGTCGGTGGCTTGGGCACCCCGGGCACGCATGGCGGTGAAAGCCTCGTGACCGGGCGTGTCCAGGAAAGAGATAACGCCGCGCGGGGTTTCCACATGGTAAGCACCGATGTGCTGGGTGATGCCTCCAGCTTCCCCAGCAGCCACTCGGGTTTGGCGAATGCGATCCAGCAAAGATGTTTTGCCGTGATCGACGTGGCCCATCACCGTGACCACTGGGGCACGGGGCATGGCCTCGGCATGGGTGGCCAAATCTTCTTCGTCGGTGAAGGCCTCGGGATCATCCAAAGCGGCAACGATGGCTTTGTGACCCATTTCTTCCACCACAATCATGGCGGTGTCTTGGTCCAGCGGTTGATTGATGGTGACCATCTGACCCAGTTTCATCAGTTGCTTGATGACCTCTGAGGCTTTGATCGCCATCTTGTGGGCCAACTCTGCCACCGTGATGGTCTCGGGCACATGGACCTCGATGACCCTTTGTTCAACGGGGGCGCTGACCAGTGGCGGGTCTTCGCGATCGCGATCACGGCTGCGCGCACGCGGCCCGCCCCGCCAACTGTTGCGACCCACGCCAGCGTTGGTGTCGCCACGGGTTTTGATTTCTTTTTTCTTGCTTTGATCATCGGCCCAACTGGAGGACAGTTTGGCACTTTTGAGTTCTTTTTGACCTTCTTTGGGCGCGGCATCGGCACCTGCCGGTTTGGCGGGGGCCGCTTTGACAGTGCCCACCGCAGGTTTGTGCAAGGTGCCCTTCTTCACAACGGCTGTTTCGACGGCTTTGGGCTCTTCAGGCTTTTTGGCCACCAAGACGCGCTTGGGCGCGTTCATCATGGAGCGAATGGCTTCGGCTTCGGCCAACGCCTTGCGGCGACGCTCATCGCTGGCTTTGCTGGTATCCAGATCGGTTTGGGCTTTTTGCTCTGCCAAATCTGCCGCCTTCGCGGCAACCGGTTGAAGTGTGGGCGGCACTGCCACAGGGACATCAACCGCTGGCTGTGGCGCAGACTCCTGGATCAGTTTGGCGGCCAAAGCCTTGGCCTGGGCCGCCTCACGTTTGGCCGAAATTTCCGCTTCTTGGCGGCGAATCAGTTCAGCTTGGCGCTGAGCTTGGGCTTCACGGCGTTTGAGTTCATCCTCATCAATGACCGGAACAGCCGGCACCGCGGGGGGCGGCACGATCGCTGCAACAGGAATGGAATCTTGGGATTCTGGGCCATCATCACGCTTGATGAAGGTGCGTTTTTTACGCACCTCCACTTGAATGGTGCGGGCCTTGCCGGTGGCATCGGCTTGCTTGATTTCACTGGTGGATTTTTTGACCAAAGTGATCTTTTTTCGTTCGGCAGGATCACTGCCATGACTGACCTTGAGGTAATTCAATAGTTTTTGTTTATCAGCGTCTGACAAATCGTCGTTGGGTGAGGATTTTTCAACCCCCGCGAAGCGCAATTGCTCGACCAAGATGGAGGTGGATTTTTTGAGCTCTTTGGCAAACTCTGCTACCGTCGTATTGGACATTTGTGGTGTTCCTCTCCATGACCATTACTCTTGACCTGCGAACCAATGTTCGCGTGCCTTCAGGATCAGGGCCTTGGCCTCCTCCTCGGGTTGGCCGGTGATGGCGGTCAGCTCATCGACGGCCAGGTCTGCCAATTCATCTCGGGTATTGATGCCGTTTTGCGCCAAAGTGGCAATCAATTCGGCATCCAGCCCATCGAGGTCGCGCAAATCTTGCGAAACCTCTTCAATGCTTTCTTCGCGCGCAATTTCCATGGTCAATAACATGTCTTTGGCGCGCGACCTCAACTCATTGACCGTGTCTTCATCAAAGCCTTCAATTTCCAGCATTTCCTGCAAGGGCACATAAGCCACTTCCTCCAAGCTGGTGAAGCCCTCTGCGATCAAAATATCAGCGATTTCCTGATCCACATCGAGTTTTTCCATGAACAAGGTGCGCAGATAGTCGGTTTCGTTGGCTTGTTTTTGGGCCGACTCATTGGCATCCATGATGTTGATCTTCCAACCCGTCAGATCAGAGGCCAAGCGCACGTTTTGACCACCTCTGCCAATCGCAATGGCCAGGTTCTCTTCGTCAACCACCACATCCATCGCGTGCTTTTCTTCGTCCACGACGATGGAGCTGACGTTGGCAGGGGCCAAGGCGCCAATCACGAACTGCGCCGGGTCTTCGCTCCACAAGACAATGTCGACACGCTCACCAGCCAGTTCGTTCGTGACGGCATTGACGCGGGTACCGCGCACACCCACACAAGTGCCAATCGGATCGACCCGTTTATCGTGCGAAAGCACGGCGATTTTGGCGCGGGAACCCGAATCGCGGGCGCAAGACTTGATTTCCAGCAAACCTTGCTCAATTTCTGGCACCTCCTGGCGAAACAGCTCCATCATGAACTCGGGTGCAGCGCGCGACAAAATGATGGGAGCGCCGCGCAATGTCAGGTCCACTTCCATGATCATTGCCCGCACTCGATCGCCACTGCGCAAATTCTCCTTGGCGATCATCTCGCTGCGGCGCAAGCGACCTTCCACCCTGCCGCTTTCTACAATGATGTCACCTTTGTCCATGCGTTTGACCGTGCCCACAAAAATTTTGTCACCCCGGGACAAGAAATCATTGAGCAACATTTCACGCTCGGCATCGCGGATTTTTTGCAATATGACTTGCTTGGCCGCCATGGCTCCGATGCGACCAATGGGAACCGACTCCACACTCTCTTCGATGTACTCGCCGACCTCCACATCCGATACGCGATCTGTGGCATCCATCAAAAGCTCTTCGGCATCTGGATTTTGCAGTCCGGCATCATCAGGCACCACCAACCAGCGACGGAAGGTTTCGTAATCGCCTGAATCACGGTCCACGGCGACGCGAATATCCACATCGCCTTGGAACAATTTCTTGGTGGCTTGGGCCAAGGCCAGTTCGACCGCCCCAAACACCACATCTCGCTCGACATTTTTCTCGCGCGAGATGGCATCCACCAACATCAACATTTCGCGGTTCATGGTCACTGACTCCTATCTTGCTCAAACTGAACGGGCCTGTCGGCCCTTGAAATCCACTATCGGCGCCAGGCGTGCCTCGCGCAACTCATCCAATGAAAAGCCCAAAACTTGGCTTGCGGGCGGGACCTTTTTGGGGCTCACCCGTTGCCCCGGCTTGGTCGGCAACTCATCGCGCCACACAATTTGCCAAAGCCCCGGTTGATCCGCTTTCTCCAGCAAACCCCGGAATTTTTTTCGCAGAGCCGACACCTGATGGCCGCCAACCGCGCCCACCGGGGCCTTCAAGGTGACATCAATCACCTCACCCAAAAATCGCTCAAAGTCCGCCTGATGGCGCAACAACCGGTCAATTCCGGGCGAAGAAACCTCCAAACGGCGGTATTGCACCTCCTGCGCCTCGAACACAAAATGCAGTTGGCGGGTGACTTTTTCACAGTCTTCCACCGTGACAAACACCGGCTCTTTGCCAGCAGACCAGGGATGGTCAATGGTGATGCGCAACAAACCTCCGGCCGAGCGTTCCAACTCCACCAAGTCGTAACCCAATCCGGACACGGTTTTCAAGACTGTTTCATGCAAGGACACTGACTTTGCCACCCCAAAAGCAAAAGCGATCGACCAAAAAAAACGGGCGGTTGGTATCCGCCCGGTTGGTCGTCAAGCAGGCATTATAGCCGCTAAATCTTTGATTTCAATCGCTTTATAAGCGTGGCCCGTCTGGGGTCGAAGCCTGCACCAGGCTTTGGGTGTAGGCATGACGGGGTTGTTCCAGCACCGACAGGGCAGGGCCCGACTCGACGACCTGTCCTTGTTTCATCACCAAAACCTGATGGGCCATGGCCTGGATGACTTGCATATCATGGGTGATCAGCACATAGCTCAATCCGCGTTGTGCCTGCAAGCGCTGCAGCAATTGAAGCAATTGCTTTTGGATCGATACATCCAAGGCACTGGTGGGCTCATCGAGCACCAGCAATCGGGGTTGCAAAATCAACGCCCGTGCCACCGCAATGCGCTGCCTTTGCCCACCAGAAAACTCGTGGGGGTAACGCTGCAACAGACCGGGGAATTCAGACTCGGTCATGCCCACCTCGGACAGTGACTGCATCACCCTGATCTGCCGTTGCTGGGGCGGCAACCGGGCTTGATGCACGCGCAAACCCTCGCCCACCACATCTTCCACCGTCATCCGGGGCGAAAGTGAGGAAAACGGGTCTTGAAAAACCACTTGAACCATGCGCCTGAGGTTCAAATCGGCGCTGTGCTGATGTTGCCAGCTTTGACCCATCAGTTTCAACTGACCTGAAAAAGGCAACAGTCCCAACAAGGCCAGCGCCAAAGTGGACTTGCCAGAACCAGACTCCCCCAAAACGCCCAAGGTTTCGCCCTGGCGCAGTTCAAAACTGGCCGATTCAACGGCAAGCAATGAACCCGCAGAAAACCAACCCCGCCAGCCCGATGGCTTGGTGCGGTAACTGACGCGCACATCTTGGACCTGGGCCACCAGGGGCGCATCCGCCGAGACCTCAGCCAAATGACGCTGAGGACGACTGTCCACCAATTTGCGCGTGTAAGCATGGTTGGGCTGGTTCAACACTTGTTGAACCGCGCCGGATTCCACCACATGCCCGTCCTCCATCACAGCCACCCGATCGGCAAATCGCCGCACCAAATTCAAGTCGTGGGTGATCATCAAAATGGACGTGCCAGTTTCTCTTTGCAAGGTGTCGAGCAGATCCAGAATTTGTCCCCGCATCGATACATCCAAGGCTGTGGTGGGCTCGTCGGCCAGCAACAACTTCGGCTTGCAAGCCAAAGCCATGGCAATCATCGCGCGCTGCCGCTGCCCACCTGAGAGTTGATGGGGGTAGGAGCCCATGAAACGATCCACAGGCGTTAACCCGGTCTGGCGCAGCATTTCGGCACAACGATGCCAAGCGTCTTGGCGCGAGAGGGCCATTTTGAGCAAAAAAACCTCGGCCAATTGATCACCAATGGTGAACAGGGGGTTGAGCGCTGTCATCGGTTCTTGAAACACCATGGCAATGTGTTGGCCTCGGACTTGCTGCATGCGGGCTTCACTGGCCTGCAGCAGGTCTTCACCGTCAAACCAGCAATGACCGCTCAACCGGGCGGAACCCAATAAGCGCAACACACCCAAGGCCGTCACCGTTTTGCCCGAACCCGATTCGCCCACCAAAGCCAATCGCTCGCCGGCGGCCACATCCAAATCAATCCCATGCACCACTTCGTTTGCGCCAAAAGCCACCCGCCATTGTCGAAGCGACAACAAAGGTTTGGGCACAGCGCTCACAGGTCGGCCTTTCGCGGGTCCAAGGCATCGCGCAAGGCGTCTCCCATGAAAGTCAACAGCAACAAGGTGATGACAAGCACCATGAAAGTACTCAAAGAAATCCACCAGGCATCGATATTGGACTTGCCCTGGGCCAACAATTCACCCAAACTGGGGGTTCCCGGTGGCACCCCCAAGCCCAAAAAATCAAGACTGGTCAACGCCAAAATCGCCGCACTCATGCGAAAGGGCAAAAAGGTCACCACCGGTGTCAAACTGTTGGGCAATACATGGCGACTGATAATGGCCCACGGCCCCAACCCCAAAGCCTTGGCGGCACGCACGTAATCGAGTTGGCGATTGCGCAAAAACTCAGCCCGCACATAATCACTCAGCCCCATCCAACCAAACAGACTGAGCAATATCAATAACAAGCCAACGCTGGGGTCAAACACTGCGGCAAAAATGATCAGCAGGTACAGCTCGGGCATGGCGGACCATATTTCAATGAAACGCTGAAAGGCCAAATCCGTTTTGCCGCCGAAAAAACCTTGTACGGCGCCGGTGAACACGCCCAGCACCGTGCCAATCAGCGTCAAGGCCAGCGCAAACAGCACAGAGACCCTGAAGCCATAAATCAGTCGGGCCAGCACATCACGGCCACGGTCATCGGTGCCCAACCAGTTGTCCGCAGAAGGGCCGCTGGGACTGGGCTCTTTGGCAAAATAATTCAAGGTGCTGTGGTGATAGGGGTTGATGGGGTATAGGGCCCAATTGCCAGGTTTTGCAAACTGGGCTTGGATGTATGGGTCCAAGAAATCCGTGGGTGTGTCAAAGTCGCCGCCAAAATTCGTCTCCGGCAGGTTTTGCACCATGGGCACATACCAGCGCCCGTCATATTGGGCCAACAAGGGCTTGTCATTGGAGATCAACTCGGCCGCCAGACTCAATACCGTCATGGCGACAAAAAGCAGCAAACTCCAATAGCCCAACCGATGGCGCTTGAAGCGCGACCAGGCACGCCTGGCGGGTGTGGGGGAAGCCTGCCAAACGCGGCCAGGGTCAGTCAAATTTGACACGCGGATCCACCCACACATAACAAAGGTCACTGATGAGTTTGGTGACCAAGCCAATCAAAGTGAACAAATACAAGGTTCCCAACACCACTGGGTAATCGCGCCGCATCACACTTTCATAGCTGAGCAAACCCAAGCCGTCCAGCGAAAACAAGGTCTCGATCAGCAAAGAGCCGGTGAAAAAAGCACCGATGAATGCAGCGGGAAAGCCCGTGACCAATGGGATCAAAGCATTGCGCATGACATGCTTCCAAAGCACTCGCCCTTGACTCAAACCTTTGGCGCGTGCGGTCAACACATATTGTTTGCGAATCTCCTCCAAAAAAGCGTTCTTGGTCAGCATGGTGGTCACGGCAAAAGCCCCCAGCACACTGGCGGTGACGGGCAATGCAATGTGCCACAGGTAGTCCACCACTTTGCCCCCCCACGATAATTCGGCCCAATGGCCAGAGGTCAAGCCACGCAGCGGGAACCATTGCAACTGCCCCCCGAAAATCACCAGCAAGGCCACGCCTAACACAAAGCCCGGAATGGCATATCCAGTGAGCACCAGCAAGCTGGTCAAGGTGTCAAAGCGCGAACCTGCACGCACTGCCTTGGCAATGCCCAAGGGAACCGATATGAGGTAACTGAGAAAAAAAGTCCACAAACCCAAACTGATGGAAACCGGCAGTTTTTCTTGGACCAATTCCCATACCGATTTGGGGTGGAAAAAACTTTTGCCCAAATCAAAGCGGGCAAATTGACCCAGCATTTGTAAAAAGCGCTCCATGGGTGGCTTGTCAAACCCATACAGCTGTTTGATCTCTTCGATGCGCGCCGCATCCACACCTTGACGACCTCGGTAGCCAGCACCACTTTGGGTGGCCCCCTCCCCACCGCTGTCGCGCCCCTGCAGCTGCGAGACCATTTGCTCCACCGGTCCACCAGGCACGAACTGAATGACCGCAAAAGTCACCAACAACACCCCAAGAAGGGTGGGAATCATCAAAAACAAACGTTTGACAATATATGAAAACATCAGCGAACCCCCTGGCCTTGGGCCCGATTGTCCGCATTGGCCCACCAGGTGGCGCTGATCCAGTTCTCGGGCTGGTAATAGCGTGGCGTGACAGCGGGTTGCTCAAATCGGCCCGCCCGCCAGGCCACCCGGTGCACACTGCCATACCAATGAGGCACGCTGTAGTGCCCGTGCCGCAGCACGCGGTCCAAGGCCCGCAAGGCAACGGTAAGCGCTGGCCGAGTTTGGGCCGTGATCACATCGTCCAGCAAAGCGTCGACGGCACTGTCTTGAAGCCCCAAAACATTGCCTGAGCCTTCGGTGTCTGCAGCCTTGGACCCGAAACGTTCAACCAACTCAGTGCCTGGCGACTCGCTGCCCACATAGCGAGAACTGATGAGTTCAAAATCAAACACATCCATGCGTTTTTGCAAGATCGCAAAATCAATCACTTTGTAGTTGACACGAAACCCAAGCTTTTCCAGGTTTTTGGCATAAGGCGTGACCACCCGACCCATGCTGCCAGAGTTGTCCAAAAACTCCAAAGTGAACGCCTGGCCTTGGACATTGCGCAAAGCACCATCGCGGTAGGTCCAGCCGGCGGCCTGCAACAACTGCTTGGCCTGGCGCAAATTGTCCCTCAGGGTTTTGCCAGATGCGGGGTCCAACGACGTCACCGGTGGCAAGGGGACCGGCTGATCAAAAACGGCCGGATTGAGTTGCCGCCGCAAAGGTTCGAGCAAGGCCAATTCACGTTCGTCCGGCAAGCCTTTGGCTTCGAAGTCACTGCCCACGAAATACCCCCGCACTCGGGTGTATGCGTTGTAAAACAGTTGGCGATTCATCCATTCATAGTCCATCGCCAACGCAATGGCTTGCCGAACCCGCACATCTTTGAATTTGGCCAAGCGGATATTGAACAAAAAGCCTTGAAAGTCTCCCGCATTGCCATGCTTGAGTTCGCGTTTGATCAACCGCCCACTGTCAAACGCCTTTCCGGTGTAGGCTCGGGCCCATTCCCGGGCCACAAACGCTTGGATGTAATCGAATTCACCGGCCTTGAAGGCTTCCAACTGGGCCGTGCTGTCTTTGTACAAACGATAGGTGATGCGGTCAAAGTTGTACATGCCTTTGCGCACATTGATGTCTTGAGCCCAGTAGCGGGGATCGCGCTGGTAATGCACATCACGGCCAAAATCCACCGAACCAATGGTGTAGGGGCCAGAACCAATCGGTGTATCGGTGATGATTTGGTCCAGCGGTTTGCCCTCACCCCAGCGGTGGCTGAACACCGGCATGCCACCCACAATCAACGGTAATTCAGGGTTGACCCGCTTGAAGTCAAAACGCACCAAGCGCTCCCCCAACACCACCACCGATTTGACTTCCGCAAAATAAGTGCGGTATTGCGGGGCCGCCGCGCGACTGGTGAGTTGCTCAAACGAGTGCTTCACATCTAAGGCCAACACCGGATCGCCATTGTGAAATCGGGCTTGGGGGCGCAAACGAAATGTCACCGATAAGCGATCCGGTGCCACGCTCACATCCTCGGCAAGCAAACCATAGGCCGTGGTGGGTTCGTCCATGGTCCCGGTCAACAAGCTTTCAAACAACAAACTGCTCAAGGCGGGAGGAGGGGTGCCCTTGAGGGTGAAAGGGTTGTACTTGTCAAAATTCGAGCCCCGTGTGGGCGCAACCATGGCGATGCTGCCGCCCTTGGGTGCGCCAGGGTGGACATATTCAAAGTGGCTGAAATCAGACGGGTATTTGATGTCGCCAAATTGGGCGTAAGCATGCGCCGCCCAAAGGGGAGAACCCGCCAAGCCCATGCACAAAACCAAAAAACATCGCATGCGACAATTCTGCAAGATTTTTCATGGAGATGCGCGCCATGTCGCCAAATAATGGGTTTCTCACCGGTAAAAAGCTGCTGATCACCGGTGTACTTTCCAACCGATCCATTGCCTATGGCATTGCGCGCGCTTGCCATCAACAAGGGGCTGAAATCGCTCTGAGCTACGTGGGTGAACGTTTCAAAGACAGGACCGCAGAGTTTGCCAAAGAGTTTGGCAGCGAATTGATTTTTGATTGCGATGTGGGAAGCGACGAACAGATCGAGCGCCTCATCAACGACCTGTGCAGCCATTGGCCAGGTTTTGACGGATTGGTGCACGCGATCGGCTTCGCACCGCGCGAGGCGATTGCGGGCGATTTTTTGGACGGCCTGAGCCGAGAGGCTTTTCGGGTGGCGCACGACATCAGTGCCTACAGCTTTCCAGCCCTGGCCAAGGCGGCCTTACCCCACCTCAACGACAACGCCTCTTTGCTGACCTTGAGTTACCTGGGTGCCTTGCGCACCGTGCCCAATTACAACACCATGGGCTTGGCCAAAGCATCGCTGGAGGCCAGCGTCAGGTACTTGGCCGAATCCTTGGGCAGCCATGGCCGGGGCTTGCGCGCCAATGCCATCAGTGCAGGGCCCATCAAGACCTTGGCGGCCAGTGGTATTCAAGGCTTTGGCAAAATTCTCAAGGTGGTGGCCGAAACGTCGCCCATTCGCCGCAATGTGACCATCGAGGATGTGGGCAATGTGGCCGCTTTTTTGCTGAGCGACTTGGCCGCTGGCGTGACGGCCGAAATCACTTATGTGGATGGCGGTTTCAGCCAAGTGGTGGGCGGTATCGCCGACCCCCAGGCCTGATGACCCGCATGGGGCCAACCACTGCCTTGTTCACAAACTGGTTTTGACGCAATCGGCAAAGTAATGGGTGACACCTTTCTCGTCTTTTTCCTCCACCAAACCGTGCACATCACTTTCAAAACCAGGGCACTGGGTGTTGAAGTCGCGTGAGAACTTCAGATAATCCACGATCTTTCGGTTAAAGACCTCTCCGGGGATCAACAAGGGAATACCCGGTGGGTAAGGCGTGACCAGGCTGGTGGTGATGCGCCCTTCCAAGGCATCAATGGGCACCCGCTCTGTATTGCGATGCGCAATTTGGGCATAGGCGTCGCTGGGTTTCAAGGCAGGCATGAGGTCACTGAGGTACATCTCCGTGGTCAAACGGGCCACATCATGTTTTGCATACAAGCTGTGGACATATTGGCACAGGTCTTTAAGGCCCATGCGTTCGTACTTGCGATGACGTTGACAAAACTCAGGCAACACGCGCCACATGGGTTGGTTGCGGTCGTAGTCGTCTTTGAACTGCTGCAAAGCGGTGAGCAGTGAATTCCAACGGCCCTTGGTGATGCCAATGGTGAACATGATGAAAAAACTGTACAAGCCCGTCTTTTCAACAATCACGCCGTGCTCGGCCAAAAACTTGGTGACGATGCTCGCAGGAATTCCCTGCTGGTCAAAACGCCCATTGAGGTCCAAGCCCGGGGTGACGATGGTGGCTTTGATCGGGTCAAGCATGTTGAAGCCATCGGCCAATTTGCCAAAGCCATGCCATTTGGCGGTACGGCCTTCGGCTTTGATGATCCAATCTTCCGCTCGGCCAATACCGTCTCCCACCAATTGATCCGGGCCCCAGACCTTGAACCACCAATCTTTGCCATATTCTTCATCGACTTTGCGCATGGCCCGGCGGAAATCCAAGGCCTCCAAAATACTCTCTTCCACCAAAGCGGTGCCACCGGGCGGCTCCATCATGGCGGCGGCCACGTCGCAACTGGCAATGATGCTGTACTGCGGACTGGTGCTGGTGTGCATCAAATAGGCTTCATTGAACAAATGCCGATCGAGCTTGTTGTTTTGCGAGTCTTGCACCAGTACATGGCTGGCCTGGCTGATACCGGCCAATAACTTGTGAATCGATTGGGTGGAATACACCACCGAATCCATGGGGCGCTCTCTTTTCTTGCCCATGGCATGGTAGGTGCCGTAAAAGGGATGGAATGCAGCATGGGGCAGCCAGGCTTCATCGAAATGCAGGTTGGTCACATAGCCATCCAGCAATTTTTTGATGGTTTCGGTGTTGTAGAGCACGCCGTCATAGGTCGACTGGGTCAAGGTCAACACCCGGGGATTCACCTTGATTGCATCCACACCCTTGAGCAGGGGATTGGCCTTTATCTTGGCTTGGATGCTGGCCGGCTCAAATTCAGACTTGGGAATGGGGCCAATGATGCCAAAGTGATTGCGGGTGGGTTTGAGAAATACCGGCACAGCCCCGGTCATGATGATGGCGTGCAAAACCGACTTGTGGCAATTGCGATCCACAACGACCACATCATCAGGGGCCACCGTGTGGTGCCAGACCATTTTGTTGGAGGTACTGGTGCCGTTGGTGACAAAAAAGCAGTGATCGGCATTGAAGATGCGCGCCGCATTGCGTTCGCTCTCACCGATGGCGCCATCGTGGTCAAGCAACTGACCCAACTCTTCCACCGCATTACACACGTCGGCACGCAGCATGTTCTCGCCAAAAAACTGGTGAAACATTTGACCCACAGGGCTTTTCAAAAATGCCACGCCACCCGAGTGACCTGGGCAATGCCAAGAATAAGAGCCATCTTCGGCATAGTCGAGCAAAGCTTTGAAAAATGGCGGTTGCACACCTTCCAAATAATTTTTGGCTTCTCTGATGATGTGGCGCGCCACAAACTCGGGCGTGTCTTCAAACATGTGGATGAAGCCATGCAACTCACGCAAGATGTCGTTGGGCAGATGGCGCGAGGTTTTGGTTTCGCCGTACACATAAATCGGCACGTCGGTATTTTTGCGCCGAACTTCATCGATGAAACTGCGCAAATTCACCACCACCGGGTCCAGGTCAGGGCCCGGCGAGAACTCTTCATCGTCAATGGACAAAATAAAAGCACTGGCGCGCGACTGCTGCTGCGCGAATTGGCTCAAGTCACCATAACTGGTCACTCCCAAAATCTCAAAGCCTTCACTTTCGATGGCTTCGGCCAGTGCTCGAATGCCCAAACCCGAGGTGTTTTCAGAGCGGAAATCCTCGTCGATGATGACGATGGGAAAGCGAAATTTCATCCATGACTCCAGTCAAGTCGGGCCACAGGCAGGCCAAATAGGCGCGCAGTGTAACCGCACTGCACTGTTACAATTTCAGGCCTTTGGAGAGGTGGATGAGCGGTTTAAGTCGCACGCCTGGAAAGCGTGTGAGGGTTAATAGCCCTCCGCGGGTTCGAATCCCGCCCTCTCCGCCAGTCAGCCCTTGCACGGGCTTTTTCATTGCCCATCACAGCGCCCTTGGCCACCCCCCGGCCATTTCAGTTGGAATTTGATCTGGCCCGGCTCAACCAGGTCAATAGGCAAAAGCAAGTCATGGCCAAGGCGCTTAAGGCCAAAAATCCCGCGCGATAGCTGCCGGTTGCCTGAGACATCCAGCCAATGAGGGGCGATCCAAACACCACCCCCAAAAAGGTCACGGCAAGGGTGCCACCAGTGGCCATGCTGGCCAAGCCCGTGGGCGCTTGGCGTGCCACCTCTGACAAATACACACCATTCCACCCAATGGCGGTGGCCCCGAATAAACCCAACACCCCATACAACCAAAGCGGTGATGTCTCGGGGCTGAAGAAGGCACAAGCACCGGCTGTGCCCGACATGGTGAATGCCAACCAACTGAGCATGCGCAGGGGTTTGATCCAGCGGTCGGCCACAAAACCCCACACCACCCGACCGATCACTCCCCCAAACTGGGTCAAAGTCATGGCCAGGCCCGCACCCACCAAGGTGAACAAGAGTTCATCGTGCAAATAGGTCACCAAATACGTCATCAAAGACATTTGGACCACCGAAAACATGAAAGAACAAACCGCCAGTGTGGCCAGTGTTCGGTGCGAAAAAACCAAGCGTATGGGCTGCAAAATATTGCCCCAGTGCAATTGCTTTTCGGGTTGGCGGTCGCTGTCCAAGTCTTGGCGCTGGGTTTGCGACAGCCCTGCACACAAGACACACATGAGAGAAACGAGCAGCAGCGAGGCCTGCCAATCCACCCACAAAAGCAGGCTGGGCACCACCGCACCAGCGAGCATGCCGCCCAAAGGCACACCGGTTTGTTTCAACGAGAAAACCAATGACATTTGTTGTGGCGGTGTGGAACGTGCCAACAGATGCGAACTCGCCGGTGTCATCGGCCCGTAACCCAAACCCACGCAGAGCGCACCGACCACCATCCAGGGCCACCAGGGAAAGGCACACAAAGCCAGACCCACGGCACAGATCAACAAACCCAACTGGCTGACCCGAATCGGGCCAAAACGCAGCACCGTGGCACCCGCCATCAAACTGGCCAAAATGGCACCAATGTAGGACAAAGACACATACACCCCGACCAAGGTCGGCGATATGCCGTTGGCTTTGGCCACCACCGGTGCCATGACCGGCAAGGTCAACAGCGCCATGGTGACCAAGGCTTGAATCAACAAGGTGATCAACAGCGGCATCAAAGCGCGCCAAGGCCCATTAAACATGCAGCAATTGCCTCAATTCGGTTTTGAGCACCTTGCCGGTTTCGTTTTTGGGCAACTGGGACACCACCCGGTAATGCTTCGGTCGTTTGAAGCGGGCCATGTGTTGCAAACAGTGTTCATCGAGGTTATGCAAGGTTTGCGCTGTCTGGGTCAAGGATTGGGGCCGCAACACCACAAAGGCCACCACCTCTTCGCCCCAATCCGGGTGGGGGTGGCCCACCACCGATACCTCAGAAACATCCGGGTGCAGCAGCAACACCTCCTCCACCTCGCGCGGGTAAATGTTGCTGCCGCCCGAAATGATCAGGTCTTTGCTGCGGTCTTTAAGGGTCAGAAAGCCCTCTTTATCCAAGCAGCCCATGTCGCCGGTGTGCAGCCAGCCGTTGCGCAAAGTTTGCGCGCTGGCGGCCGGATTGCGCCAGTAGCCTTGCATGACCACCGGGCCACGCACGCACACCTCGCCGATCTCGCCCACGGGCAACTGTTGGTCTTGCTCGTTCATCACCCGAACTTCCAGTCCCACAAAAGCCCGCCCCACAGATGCCAAACGCAAAGCACGGCGGGGGTGATGCAGGTCTTGGTGAATGGCTTTTGGGCTGACCGTGATGCTCATGGGTGATTCACCTTGGCCGTAGATCTGCGCAAAGCGCGGGCCAAAGCGGGACATCGCAGCCTGTATGTCGGCCACATACATGGGGCCACCGCCATAAACCAGGGTTTTCAAGCCAGAAAAAGGGTCGTCACTGGGCGCTTCGACCAAGCGCTTGAGCATGGTGGGCGCAGCAAACAGGGTGATGCCTTGCCAATGCGTGCCGAGGTCGAACAACTCTTGGGCATCAAAACCCCCGGACTCGGGCACCACATTGCAGGCTGCCTGGGCCAGGTGGGGCAAGGCATACAAACCCGATCCATGCGACATGGGTGCGGCATGCACCACACAATCTCGCACCGCAATCGTGTCCACATCGGCAAAGTAATGCCCACACATGGTGCGCAGGTTGTGGTGGGACAACATGACACCCTTGGGCCGACCGGTGGTACCGCTGGTGTAGAACAACCAGGCCAAATCTGAGGGTTCGCGCGCCACCACCGCCATGGGTTCGACTTGGGCCAAGCGGCGATAGTTGGCCGATGCCACATCAATCACATGGCGCACCTCAGGGCACACGGCAGCAGCTTGTTCACATGCGCTCAGGGTACTGGGGTGCGCGATGACCACAGGCGTACCCGCATCGGAAAAAATATAGGCCAGTTCCCTGGGGTGCAATTGCGAATGGATGGGAACGGCCACCAGGCCTGCATACCAAATGGCCAACAAAGACTCCCAATAGGCTGGGTGATTGCGCATGACCAATCCGACCCGGTCCCCCGGGCTCAGCCCCAGTTTCCACAACCCAGCGCCCATGGCAGACACATGGCGGGCCAGGTTGCCATGGTGGTGCAAGACGCTACGCCCCCAGGCCAAGGCTGGGGCCTGGGGATGATCGTGTGCAGCTCGCACCAGCCATTGGGCAATGTTCATGTTTTTTGTTCCAAGCCTGGCGCGGGTTCACACGCCTTCCAAGCCATTTTTCGAGGTTCTGTTTTGGGTGAAGGGGTGTCCTCAGAACATGCGCAACGGCAGGCGCAAATCTCACCCCGTCGCATGCTGTCAGCGCTCAAGGGCTCAACACCTTTTCAGAGCTGCGGCGCAAAACAATGCCATCAAACGGGGTGGCTTCCAGCCCCATGGCCGCTGAAAAGGCTTGTCGCACCGACTCAGGCTGTCCCGCTTGAAAGGGGTAAGTGGTGTACAAAATTTTCAAGCGGGGGTTAGCCAGGATTTGTGCCACGGTATGGGCCTGCAGCAATTCTTCACGGTCCATCATTGGCAACACCAGACGGACATTGTGGGAGGGGTCGCGCACCAGACCTTTGGCCTCACCGCCGGCCGAAATGCGGGCCATTTCATCGAAAAAACGCCGTCGCATGGCCACCACCCCGGCATCACTGGCACCCAGCAGTTCTTGGCTGCGATCGGCAACCACCCCTTGTCCGACCCAGGCGATGAAGTCCTGGTTCATCACATGGGTGTCTATCCATCGGCCCTGAGCATCTTTCAAGGGGCCATACCAAGTGGGTATGTGGTCTTGCACATAAGGTTCTCGGCCAGCTGGCACGCGGGTGTATTTCCATGTGATGCTCAGGGTGTGATGATCATCCATGGGCACCCGCCATTCAAAATGTTCACCCAAGAAAAATCCGTTGGGCCACAGACACACCCGCCCAATGGTCCAGGCTTCGTTGTGCTCGTCGCTGTCTTGTTTGATACGCCGATAAGTGAAACCATGTTCAAACTCATCGAAAGCGAGTTTCAGATGGGTTGGGCCCAAAGCGGTGCTGCCGGTGCGCAATCGGTTGCCCCAGTTTTCATGCATCCACTCAAAATGGACCGGATCGATCGAGTTTTCCTGGCACTGAAACCAATTGCACGGAACTTCAGAGATCACCACTTGGCAAAAGCCATTGGGCCACGAAAACGCTTCCCAGTCGGGCAACAAGGGAACCGGTTGCGGCCCCATGTAAGCCCACAGCATGCCCCCTTTGACCTGCACGGGGTATGCCTTGATGCGGATGCGGTCTTTGGATCGCCGCTCTGGATAGGCCGTGTCCTCATAGGGCTGGGCGATGCACTGGCCGGACTCGGAAAAATTCCATCCATGGTAGTTACAGCGCAAGCCCTTGCTCTCCACCATGCCGTGACTCAGGTCTGCGCGCCGGTGGGCACATTGGCGATCGACCAGCCCAAAAGTGCCGCTCAGGTCTTTGTACAGCACCAAATCTTCGCCCATTAGGCGAATGGCTTTGGTGCTTTGCTGGTCAAACTCGGAAACTCCTGCGATGGGCATCCAGTAGCGGCGCAACAACTCGCCCATGGGTGTGCCCGGACCGACCTGGGTGAGTTGTTTATTTTGTTCAGCGTTGAGCATGAAGCACCTGAGGTTTAGCGATCAGCAAGGTCTGGCTGCCGTCGTTTGATGGGGTCAGCCATGTGCCCCATCCTGAACCACAGCCACCACTTCGATTTGCACCAACATCCCCCCTGGCAGGTCGGCCACCATGGTGTGGCGGGCAGGACGGTCATGGGGATTGGGAAAACATTTCAACCATTCGGCATTGAGGGCATCTCGGTGGCTATTGTTCTTGACATAGGCTTTCACATGGACCAAATCGCCCAGCCCTGCCCCCGCCTGGGCGAGCAAACTGCGCAGGTTGTCGAACATGAATTTGGCCTGGCCAGGTGCATCCGGGGGCAAAGTGTCCGTGGCCGGGTCTTTGCCCATGATGCCCGATGAGTAAATCAGATTGCCCACCCGGGCCCCCATGGGAATAGGGGCATTGCCATGACTGACACCGGGCACTTCAATCGATCTGCGACCTCGGTTGGGAACGGATGTGCTCATGAAATTTCCTTGTACCACATGAGTGACAATTTAGCATGCCAAGGCACCCCGTTTTGCCGTGGCGTCACCCACAGGACTCCTTCAACGCCCGATGGCATTGGGATGGTTTTTCGCTAATTCTGGGCGTGTGCAGACCGGAGCTTGCGGTGATAGACTGATTGCCCACCAAGGAGAGCCCCATGCCCGGATTACTGCCCCATGTTGACCCCAATGGACTGCTGGAATATTCAGTGGTGTATACCGACCGGTCGCTCAACCACATGTCGAAAGATTTTCAAACAGTGATGCGGGACATCTCTCGTTTGATCAAAGAGGTTTACCACGCCCATTGCGCCGTTTTGGTCCCGGGCAGCGGCACCTTTGGCATGGAGGCTGTGGCACGCCAATTTGCCACCGGCAAACCGGTGTTGGTGATCCGCAATGGCTGGTTCAGCTACCGCTGGACCCAGGTTTTTGAGATGGGCCGCATCCCCGCTTCGTGCACCGTGCTCAAAGCGCGGCGCATGACACCCGGCCCCCAGCAACCCTTCTCGCCCGCCCCGATTGACGAAGTGGTGGGCACCATTGCCCAAGAGAAACCGGCCGTGGTCTTTGCCCCCCATGTCGAAACTTCTTGCGGCATGATGTTGCCCGATGCCTACCTGCGGCAAGTGGCAGATGCGGTTCATGCCGTGGGCGGTCTGTTCGTTTTGGACTGCATCGCCTCGGGAGCGATGTGGGTGGACATGCAGGCCTGTGGCGTGGATGTGCTGATCACGGCCCCGCAAAAAGGCTGGAGCAGTTCACCTTGTTGCGCCATGGTGGCCTTGAGCGAGCGCGCCCGGCAAGCGATCGAGTCCACCACCAGCACCAGTTTTGCCTGTGACCTCAAAAAATGGTTGCAAATCATGGAAGCCTATGAGGGCGGCGGACATGCCTACCATGCCACCATGCCCACCGACGCCCTCAAGCGCCTGTGCGCCGTGATGCTCGAATCCCAGGCCCTGGGCTTTGACCGATTGCGCCTGGCCCAGGCTGAGTTGGGCCGCAAAGCACGGGCCATGTTCAGCCGCCACGGCATTCTCAGTGTGGCCGCCAGCGGCTTTGAAGCGCCTGGCGTGGTGGTCAGTTACACCCAAGATCCAGAAGTGCAATCGAGCAAAAAGTTCTTGGCCCAAGGCCTGCAAACCGCGGCCGGCGTGCCCTTGCAGTGCGATGAAGGGCCCGATTTCATGAGCTTTCGGGTGGGATTGTTTGGCTTGGAAAAACTGCTCAACGTCGACCGCACGGTGAGTTTGCTGGAAGGGGCATTGGGCCAGGTTTTACCCACCAGCAGCGAAGCAAGGCTCAAAGAGCCAGCCCTGGGCTGAAATGCCTTCCCTGCAAAAAGGCCCCGAAAGGGGCCTTTTTCATGGGTAATGCGGCCTGGAGGTCAGCGCACCACCGACAAAATGTCGCGCTTGCCAGTTTTATAGGTGTACAAGGTCAGGGCACCATTTTTCACGTCGCCTTTTTCGTCGAAGGAAATGGTTCCTGTGACGCCTTTGTAAGCCGTGGTTTTGGCCAACACCGGCAGGTACTTATCGGGGTCGCTGGATTTCGCTTTGACCATGGCATCAACCATCAAATTAACCGCATCGTACACATAAGGGGCATAGAGCTTGACATCGTCATTGAAACGTTTTTGGTAGCGAACCCCAAAATCGTCCATGGCTTTTTTCTGCGCGCCTTCAACACCACCGGCCTCTGCACACACCACCTGGTTATCGGCCAAGGCGTCACCCGCGAGCTTGGACAACTCGGCGGTACAAATGCCGTCACCCCCCATGAACTTGGCATTCAAACCCAAAGATTTCATTTGGCGCAACATGGGGCCGGCCACGGCATCCATGCCCCCGAAGAACACCACATCGGGTTTTTTACCCTTGAGGGTGGTCAAAATCGGCATGAAATCAGTGGCTTTGTCGTTGGTGAACTCTCGCCCCACCACGGTGCCACCGGCGGCCTTGACGGCCTTTTCAAATTCGTCGGCCACGCCTTGACCGTAAGCGGTTCGGTCATCGATGACCGCAATGCTCTTGCCCTTCATGGTCTTGACCGCATAGCGGCCCAAGGTGCCGCCCAGGTGCACATCATCGGCCACCACCCGGAAGGTGGTTTTATAGCCCTGTCGGGTGAACTTGGGGTTGGTCGCGGAGGGTGAAATTTGAGGGATGCCCGCGTCGCTGTAAATTTTGGATGCGGGAATGGACGTGCCCGAATTGAGGTGGCCAATGACACCATTGACTTTGCCGTCCACCAGTTTTTGGGCCGCCGCGGCGCCTTGCTTGGGGTCTGCGGCATCGTCTTCGGCCATCAGTTCGAATTTGACTTTGGCCCCGCCGATGGTGATGCCTTTGGCATTGAGGTCTTCAATGGCCAGACGTGCACCATTTTCGTTGTCTTTGCCCAAGTGGGCAATGGCTCCACTGATGGGTCCGACATGGCCGATTTTCACCACAGTCTGCGCGTGGCCGGAAACAGCCATCAAGCTGGCGGCGGCAATGAGGGTGGATTTCATGATCATAGTGAGTCCTTTCGGGAAGATGGCCTGATACAGGCAAGGATGAAAATATAACTGAATGACTGGCATTCAGACCACTGTGTGAGGGGGATCGTGCGGCTTGTGGACATTTTCAAGCCCATTGGGCGTCTGCTGCAACAAGATTTCGCGCACTGAGGCTCGAATCAAGTCAGGCAGTTGGGCCATCAACCGGTCGGTGACCAACATGCACAAACGGGCTTCATCCAATTCGGATGGAAAGTGTTGTCCCAGGGCCAGGCCGACCGCGGCATTGGCCTGATCAGCGGCACGGGCCAGAACGATCTCTTCGGTCAAGGTGGGAACCCAAGCAGGGGGGGAATCAGGCAAATTCATGGGGTGCTGGTGGTTTGCGCCACATCGTGGCGGGTCAGGGTGTTTTGGGCTTGTGCATAGGTTTTCCAGCGCAACCGGGCCAGAGCACGGTCGGGCTCTGACAAACCCACGATTTCAACGACCCGATCGAAGGCCGCGTAGGCTTGGGGCACATCGGGCCAAGCATTGAGCAAAATGCCATCGCAGCGTGGGGTTCCATGGGGCAGCGACTCGCACAGGATGATGACACTGGCCGCCAACACCTCGGCCGGGGCATCCGACCATGCATGGGGCACAAAGGCTGTGGCCGAGAGGGCCCACAGTTGTTGATCAATTTCCATCAAGCGCTCGCGAGGTCCCGTGACCGTCACCCGAGCGCCCTGCGACTGGGCCTTGCGCAACCACCGACAGGTGTAATCCGTGGTGTCGCTCACATTGAAGTGAAATGCCACCTCCATCAGTGCTCGTTGTTTTGGGTTTGGGCCAATAAATATTGCAACAACAAACCCACGGGGCGACCGGTCGCGCCTTTGGTCGCCCCGCTTTTCCAGGCGGTGCCTGCAATGTCCAAATGGGCCCAGGGGAAGTCCGTGGCAAAGCGCTGCAAAAACTTGGCCGCGGTGACGGATCCAGCCGCCCGATCTGCCACATTGGCCACATCGGCAAAGTTGGACTTCAACCCTTCGGCATAGGCCTCGTCCAATGGCATGCGCCAACACAGGTCGTGGGCGGCTTCTCCCGCCGCCTCCAAGGCTTGGGCCAGCGCATCGTCGCTGGCATACATACCACTGCGCACATGGCCCAAGGCAATCACACACGCGCCGGTCAGGGTGGCAATGTCAATCACCGCGCTGGGCTTGAAACGCTTGGCGTAAGTCAGGGCATCGCACAAAATCAAACGGCCTTCGGCATCGGTGTTGAGGATTTCAATGGTTTGGCCGCTCATGCTGGTGACCACGTCCCCGGGTTTGAGGGCACGGCCATCGGGCATGTTTTCGCAAGCGGGGATCAGGCCCACCACATTGATGGCCGGTTGCAGTTTGGCCAGGGCCAAAAAGGTCCCCAGCACACTGGCCGCACCGCACATGTCAAATTTCATTTCGTCCATGGCCGCACCGGGTTTGAGCGAAATGCCGCCGGTGTCAAAAGTGATGCCCTTGCCGACCAACACCACTGGGGCTTGGGACTTGGCCGCACCGTTGTAGTTCAGCACGATGAAGCGCAAGGGCTCGGCCGAAGCCTGGGCCACGGCTGCAAACGAGCCCATGCCCAATTTATTCACCTCTTTAGGCCCCAACACCTGGCAGCGCATCCGCCGGTGTTTGGCCAAGCCCTGGGCAGCTTTGGCCAGCATGGCCGGTGTGGCATGGTTGGCAGGCCGGTTGCCCCATTCCTTGGCCCACTCCACCCCTTCGATCAGGGCTTGCTGGCGGGCGAATTCGATCTTGTGTTTGCTGGCATCGGGCATGGCCAGCGTGACCCGTTTCAAATTGCGCGCCTTGGCGCTGGGCTTGGTGGTGGTAAAGACATAGGTGGCATCGGCCAAGGCCTGCATGACGGCGCCCAGCATGGGCGGGTTGGACTCGGGCATCCAGACCGACAAAGCCTCTGGCTTGGCCACCTTCAAAACACCCCATGCGGTGCTCAAAGCCTGGCGCACTTGGGCCGCACTCCCAGCGCCCACGCCAACAACACACACGCGTTTGGCCGACCAACCAGGGGCATCAAATGCAGTCAGGTGAAAGCCAACCTGGGTGTTGAAATCGCCACTTTTGAGGTGACGCTGCAACCAATCGGCGAATGGACCACGGGCCGGCTTGAGCCCCTCCGGTATCAACACCACTAAGACATCGGATTTGTGGCTGTGGACAGCGTTGGACGAGAGCGTGAGCAAACTGAAGTTCATAATCGGGGTTTCCTGTGAACGGTATGTTATTCGATTCCAGTCTCAAGCAAGAGCTCAACCGCGGATTTGGTGCCACCTTGGTGGTGCTGGTCACGGTGGTGATGACCATGGTGCTGATCCGCACCCTTGGGCTGGCCTCCACTGGCAACGTCAACCCCGCAGAGGTCAGTCTGGTGCTGGGTTTCACCGTGCTGGGCTATTTGCCCACCATCTTTACCCTCAGTTTGTTCATTGCCATGGTGGCCACCTTGTCGCGCCTGTACCGCGACAACGAGATGGTGATTTGGCTCACCAGCGGTCACGGCTTGATGCAGTTGCTGAGACCACTGTGGCAATTCAACTGGCCCCTGATCCTGATTGTGTCGCTGTTGATTTTGCTGGTTTGGCCATGGAGCAACCAACAGGTTCAGGATTTGCGTGAGCGCTACGAAAAACGGGGCGACTTGGAGCGGGTCACCCCAGGGCAATTTCAATCATCGGCTTCAGGGCAACGGGTTTTTTTCATAGAAAAAGACCAAAGCGATGACTTGCAAGGCAAAAACGTCTTCATCTCTATTCATGATGCCGAAAAAACCGTGATCGCCACAGCCCGCACGGGTCGCATTGACCAGCGCGGTGATGAGCGATTTTTGGTGCTGGAACATGGACAAAGGCTGGAGCGGCGACATGCCACCCAAGAAATGACCCTGGCCGAATTTGACAATTACGCCACCCGCATCAGCCGCACCCTGGTCAACCCCACCCAGCTTTCGGCCAAAATGCTTTCATTCAACGAACTCCTCTCGCAACCCAACTTGGAAAACCAAGCCGAAATGGTGTGGCGCCTGGGCGGCATATTGGCTTGCTTGAATTTCGTGTTGCTGGCTTTGCTGATGGCGCAATTCAACCCGCGCTCGGGTCGCGGTTTGCAACTCATGTTGGCCTTGTTCTCCTTCTTGGTCTACACCAACATGATCAACATCGGTAAAGCCTGGATGGTCAATCACAAAGTCACCCCCTGGGGATTCACCCTGGCGCTGCACGGTGGCGTTTTTGCGTTTGCCCTGGTCGGTATTTTGGTGCGTCACCACCAGTGGTCCTGGCGGCATTGGCTGCCCAGGTTGGTGTCGCAAAGGGTCCCACCATGAAAACCTTGCGCCGCTTGATTTACGCAGAGGTTTTGACCGCAGTGGCCTTTGTGACGCTGGCCTTTTTGGGTTTGTTTTTCTTCTTTGACTTGGTCGAGGACCTGCAAAACGTGGCTGGGCGCTACTCCCCGAACTACCTGCTCAACCATGCCTTGCTGTATGTGGCCCTGTTGGTGCCCATCCACATTTACGAGTTACTGCCCATCACGGTTTTGATCGGTTGCATTTTTGTCATGTCCCGCATGGCCCAGTCTTCTGAATTCACCATATTGCGCACCAGTGGCATGGGACCTGGCCAAGCCTTGCGCCATTTGATGCTGCTGGGCTTGTTGTTTGCCCTGCTCACCTTTGTCATGGGTGACTACATCGCCCCGTGGTGCGAGCGCGAAGGCCGCTTGCTCAAGTCGCGTTTTGAAGGCGGGGTCTTGCACATCGGACAAAACGGCGCCTGGCTGAAAGAGAAGCAAAAATTCAGCCAATACGCCGTGAATGTGGGCACCATCAATGGAGAGGGCCAGATGCGAGATATCCGCATTTATGAGTTCTCCCCCAATGGCCGGTTGTTATCGCAAACCTTGGCCCGGCATGGAGAAATTGCACCCAATGGCGGTTGGGTTTTGGGCGACGTCGAACGCGTCGAATTTGACCCCCAAGCGGGGCAAGACCAAGCCCTCAAACAACACAACATGCCCGACTTGTTGTGGCCCTCAGAGATCACCCAAGACATGGTCACCGTGGCCTTGATCAAACCTGAACGCATGGGCATTTGGGACCTGTTCCACTATGTGCGGCATTTGGAAAACAATGCCCAAACCGCCCAAATCTATGAAATCGAATTTTGGAAAAAGGTCTTTTACCCTCTGAGTTGCCTGGTGATGGTGGTTTTGGCGCTGCCCTTTGCTTATTTGCACATGCGCAATGCCAATATCGCCACCTTCGTGTTCATCGGGGTATTGTTTGGGGTGAGTTTTTTCTTGCTCAACAATATGTTTGGCCACATCGGCAACCTCAAACAATGGACGCCTTGGTTGGCGGCCGCCTTGCCCGGCATTCTGTATTCCCTGCTGTCTTTGGGCGCTTTCGCCTGGTTGGTGCTGCGCCAATGACGGCCATTATTTTGTTCGCCCATGGTTCACGCGACCCCGCCTGGCAAATCCCCATGCTTGCCGTGGCCGAGCGCACACGTGCGCACTTGCCCGAGACTTGGGTGACTTGTGCTTACCTGGAGTTGACCGAGCCCAAGCTGACCCAAGCGGTGGCGCAAGCAGTTGCATTGGGCCATTTCCATATCCGTGTATTGCCGATGTTTTTGGGCGTGGGCAAGCACCTGCGAGAGGACCTGCCTGGTTTGATGGCGCAGTTGCGCCTGGACCATCCCAACGTCATGTTTGACTTGCAACCCGCTGTTGGCGAGCAATCAGTGGTGCTCGAGGCCTTGGCCCAGGCGGCCTGTATGGGCCTGCCGGGTCATCCCAAGCCTGCACAACCTGTCAGCGATCTTCCATGAACCTGCACCAATTCAAGTTTGTCCAGGAAGCGGTGCGCCGCAACCTCAACCTGACCGAAGCGGCCAAGGCCTTGCACACCTCACAACCGGGTGTCTCCAAGGCCATTTTGGAGTTGGAGCAGGAGTTGGGCATTGACATCTTCACGCGCCACGGCAAGCGGCTCAAGCGGGTCACCGAGCCCGGCCAGCAAGTCTTGCACAGCATCGAGCGCATCTTGGCAGAGGTCAGCAACCTCAAGCGCATTGGCGAGCAATACAGTCAGCAAGACCGGGGCACCTTGTCGATCGCAGCCACCCACACCCAAGCCCGGTATGTTTTGCCCAAGCCCGTGACCCAACTGCGCACCTCCTACCCTTTGGTCAATGTCAGCATGCACCAAGGTGCTCCAGGCCAGGTGGCCCAAATGGTGCTTGACGAGGTCGCCGAGCTGGGGATGGCCACCGAATCGCTGGCCGATTACCCCGACCTGGTCACCCTGCCCTGTTATGCATGGCAGCATGTGTTGGTCTTGCCCGTTGGCCATGCTTTGGTGGAACACCCCCTGAGCCTGGCCGCATTGGCCGATCAACCCTTGGTCACTTACCACCCTTCATTCACGGGCCGCACGCGCATCGACAACGCCTTCGCCAAAGCCCATTTGCAGCCCCGAGTGGCCTTGGAAGCCATCGACTCTGATGTGATCAAAACCTATGTGCGGCTGGGCATGGGGGTGGGCATCGTGGCCGAAATGGCCATGGACGAAAAAAACGAAGAGGATTTGGTCTGCCGCCCATTGGGCCATTTGCTCGGTCACAATGTGGCCCGCGTGGCTTTCAAGCGCGGCACATACTTGCGCAATTTTGTGTATGAGTTCGCCCAAATGCTCAGCCCCCAATTGACCCAGGCCGCCGTGCAAGAAGCCATGCAGTCCCCATGGATGCCCCAACCCAGCAAACCGAATTGAAAGCCTTAGACGCTGACCATGACACCCACGATCGACACCAAACTGCCCAACGTGGGCACCACCATTTTTACCGTGATGTCGGCCCTGGCCAGCGAACACCAAGCGGTCAATCTGGGCCAAGGATTTCCAGACTTTGGCTGTGATCCGGCCCTGATCGATGCGGTCAGTGATGCCATGCGCGAAGGCCTGAACCAATACCCCTCCATGTTGGGTGTGTTGGAGCTGCGCCAAGCCATCGCCCAAAAAATCCAAACCCTTTATCAAAAGGCCTGCGACCCGGTGAGCGAAATCACCGTCACCGCGGGTGCGACCCAGGCGATCATCAATGCCATCTTGGCCGTGGTGCGACCGGGCGACGAGGTCATCGTGCTCGAGCCCTGCTACGACAGTTACATCCCCAACATCGAGTTGGCCGGTGGCACCGTGGTGCGTGTCCCCCTCACACCGGGCAATTTCCGACCCGACTTTGACCGCATCAGCGCGGCTATCACGGCGCGCACCCGAGCCCTCTTGATCAATTCGCCGCACAACCCCAGTGCCACGGTGTGGAGCGATGCAGACATGCTGCGATTGCAAGACATATTGACCCCCACCCAGGTGCTGTTGATCAGCGATGAGGTCTACGAGCACATGGTGTATGCCCCCTTGGTGCACCGCAGTGCCGCCTCTTACCCGGGTTTGGCCGAACGTGCCTTCATCATCTCCAGCTTTGGCAAAACCTACCACGTCACAGGCTGGAAAGTGGCCTATTGCGCCGCACCACCCAGCCTGACTGCCGAATTTCGCAAAGTCCACCAGTTCAATGTGTTCACCGTCAACACACCGGTGCAATACGGTTTGGCCCGCTTCATGGCACACACCGATGCATACATGGGCTTGCCCGCTTTTTATGCCCGCAAACGCGACTTTTTTCGCGCGGGTTTGGAGCGCACCTCATTCAAGTTGCTGCCCAGCGAGGGCAGTTATTTCCAATGTGTGCGGATTGACGGACTCCAAGTGGCGGAAAAAAACCTCAGTGAAAGCGACTTCTGCCAATGGCTCACGACTGAAATTGGGGTGGCCGCCATTCCCTTGTCGGCCTTTTATGCCGATGGCTTTGACCAACGGGTGATTCGTTTTTGCTTTGCCAAAAAAGACGAGACCTTGAAACTGGCCCTGGAGCGCTTGTCCCGCCTGTGAACCAAGGCAGGCTCAGTGGTGGAGTTGTGACCAGGCCTTGTCCAGGCGTTTGAGGCTCACTGGTTGCGGGGTGCGCAACTCTTGGGCAAAAAAACTCACCCGCAGTTCTTCGATCATCCAGCGAAACTCCAGCATGCGCTCATCAGCGACGCCTTTGCGCTCGGCCACCAAGCGCCAATAGCGCTGCTCCAGGGGCCGCAACTCGGCCAAGCGCTGGGTGTCCCGGGCCGGATCGGCGCGCCATTTGTCCAATCGCAACACCACTGCTTTGAGGTAGCGTGCAAAGTGTTGCAACTGCGGCCATGGGGTGGTGATGACAAAGTGTTTGGGCATCAAACGCACCAGTTGCTGGGCACAGTCGGCCGTGGCTTCGGTGGCGTTTTTGCTGTCTTTGATTTTGCGCAAGGCCAAGGCGTATTCGGACAGCACCACGCCCACCAGGCGCGCCACCTCTTGGGCTATCAGGGTCAGGCGGCCTCGCCCGTCGGCCAATCGGCTAAGAAAAGCGGCTTCGTCACTGGGCAAAGGATCGGTCAAGAAAGCCCGCTCCAGCGCCACATCCACAATTTGCTGTTTGAGCTCTTCCACACTGCCCAACGGCATGTAGGCCACCGCCATCTTTTGCAGATCGGGGATATTTTTCTCCAGGTACTTGAGCGCATCTTTGATTTGCAATGCGAACAAGCGCCGCAGTCCGGCACGGTGTTTCTGGTCGGCCATCTCCGGCTCGTCAAACACCTCAATGCGCACCCCATCCCCGGCATCAACCAAGGCTGGGAAACCCACCAATAGCTGATTGGATTTGCGTATTTCCATCAACTCGGGCAACACGCCAAACTGCCAACTGGTGAATGTTTGGTCGGTCAACGGCGGCTGACCCTGGGCCTGCGCTGGGTTTGCTGCATGGGTTGTTTTCGGCTGGGCTGGCAAATGCGTTGGGGCAGTGTCCAGCAGGGCCGCAGCCTGGTTCACACTCCCCGGCGGGGAGCCCAGGTTTTTCAGTTGGGCCAAGGCCTGGAAAGCCCCACGCGCCTGGCTGCCCCATTCGGCCTTGAGCGCACCCAGGTTGCGGCCCATGCCCAACTGGCGACCATGCTCGTCCACCACCCGCAGGTTCATGAACAAATGCGGGCTGAGCATGTCGAGTTTGAAGTCGGCCCGCTTGACATCCAAACTGGTTTGGGCGCGCACCCGGGCCAGCAGGGCATCGGTGAGTGATCCCGCGCCAAACACCTCGGCCTGACCCAAACTTTGCGCCAATTTCTCAGCTGCCTCGGGCAAAGGCACAAACCGGGATCGTGGTTTTTGCGGCAAACTCTTCAGCAAAGCCTGGATCTTGTCTTTCAGCATGCCCGGCACCAACCACTCGGTGCGCTCCTGGCTGACCTGGTTGAGCACAAACAGGGGCACGCTGACGGTAATACCATCGCGCACATCGCCCGGCGCATGCAGGTATTCAACCCGGCAGTCCACGCCGCCCAGTCGCAACGCATTGGGAAACGCCTGGGCCGTGACACTTTGCGCCCCATGGCGCATCAAATCGGCCCGGTCCATGCACAACAAATCGGGTTGGCCCTGGCGGGCTTTGTCGTACCACTGCTGCAAACTGCGTCGACTGTTGACCTCGGGGGGGAGTTGGGCCTCGTAAAAGGCCTCCATGATGGCATCGTCAACCAGCACATCCTGTCGGCGTGACTTGTGTTCCAAGGCCTGGACCTGGGTCAATAAGCGTTGATTGACCCGCATAAAAGGCCAATCGCCATCGAGTTGCCCATCGACCAGGGCCTGACGGATGAAGATTTGTCGCGCCCCCGTCTCGTCCACCCGTGCATAGGGTTTGCGCCGCCCGCTGTAGACCACCAGGCCGTACAAGGTGGCTCGCTCCATCGCCAGCACCTCGCCGCTGCGTTTGTCCCAATGGGGGTCGAGCATTTGGCGGCGCAGCAAATGACCCGATAACTGCTCCAGCCATTTGGGATCGATGTGCGCCAAACCTCGGCCAAATAGACGCGAGGTTTCGACCAACTCCGCGCACACCACCCATCGGCCGGGCTTTTTTTTCAACCGGTGGCCCGGATGGGGATGGAAACGAATGCCGCGCGCGCCCAGGTAGGCCTCATCGTCGTCGGATTTGAAGCCGATGTTGCCCAATAAACCAGAAAGCAATGACAAGTGCAATTGCTCATGGCTGGCCGGCACGGTGTTGCGCAACCAGCGTTGCTCGTCGACAACCGATACCAATTGCGCATGCACATCGCGCCACTCGCGCCAGCGCCGCACATGGATGAAGCTTTGCTTGAGCAGGTTCTCCAGCTTGCGTTGGCTCAGTTTGTCTTCACCCACCCGGTGCGATTCGATCCAGTTCCACAAGCGCAGATAACTGACAAATTCGCTTTGGTCGTCGTCAAAACGGGCATGGGCTTGGTCGGCCGCCGCACGCGACTCGGGCGGGCGATCGCGCACATCTTGGATGCCCATGGCCGCTGCAATGATGAGCACCTCGCTCAAGGACTGGCGTTGGCGTGCCTCCAACACCATGCGGCCCACGCGTGGATCCAGGGGCAAGCGCGCCAGTGATCGGCCCAACTCGGTGAGCTGGTTTTGTTCATCCACGGCGGCCAACTCCGACAGCAATTGGTAGCCATCGGCAATGGCTTTGGGTCTAGGGGCCTCCAGAAACGGAAAGTCGTTCACCTCGCCCAGGTGCAGCGACTTCATGCGCAAAATCACACCCGCCAAAGAGCTGCGCAAAATCTCCGGCTCGGTGAATGCAGGCCGGGCGGCAAAGTCTTTTTCGTCATAAAGGCGGATGCACACGCCCTCGGCCACCCGACCACAGCGGCCGCTGCGCTGGTTGGCCGCAGCTTGGCTGATGGGCTCGACCAACAACTGCTCGACCTTGCTGCGAAAGCTGTAGCGCTTGATGCGGGCGGTCCCCGCATCGATCACACTGCGGATGCCTGGTACGGTCAAGGATGTTTCGGCCACATTGGTGGCCAACACAATGCGTCGTTCGTGATGGGGGGCAAATACACGCTCTTGATCGGCCTGCGACAAACGCGAATACAGTGGCAAGACCTCGGTACCGCGCCATGCCGGTTGGCGGGTGACATGACTGCGCAAGTGATCGGCGGCATCGCGGATTTCACGCTCGCCGGGCAAAAACACCAACACATCCCCTTGGCCAAGCGGGTCTCGCCACAACTCGTCAAGCGCATCGGATATGGCCTCGTTCAATCCGTATTCTCGGCTTTCTTCAAACGGGCGATAGCGCAATTCCACCGGGTAGGTGCGCCCTGAAACCAGGATCACCGGTGCTGGCCCTTGGGCAGTAGCAAAGTGCTGGGCAAAACGATCGGCATCAATGGTGGCCGAGGTCACCACGATTTTCAAATCCGGCCGACGCGGCAAAATTTGGCGCAAATAACCCAGCAAAAAATCAATGTTCAGGCTGCGCTCATGGGCCTCATCAATGATCAAGGTTTCATACGCCTGCAGCAAGGGGTCGGTTTGGGTCTCGGCCAGCAAAATGCCGTCGGTCATGAGCTTGACCGATGCACCAGGGCTGATGCGGTCTTGAAAGCGAATTTTGTAGCCCACCACCTCCCCCAAGGGGGTTTGCAATTCATCGGCGATGCGCTTGGCCACCGTGGTGGCGGCAATGCGCCGTGGCTGGGTGTGGCCAATCAGACGCGGCTTTTGACCCGGTGGTGTGCGACCTGCGCCTCGGTCCAGCGCCAAAGCCATTTTCGGCAACTGGGTGGTTTTGCCCGATCCCGTCTCCCCGCAAACAATCACCACAGGGTGTTGGACCATCGCGGCCATGATGTCTTCGCGGCGCGATGACACTGGCAGTTCTGTGGGGAATTCAATCTTCAAAGCGCGCGACAAAGCGGAGGGATGTTCTGGGTGACAATCTGTGATTATCCGCTGAGCCTCTTACTCTAGCCCCCATGTCCACCGTTTTCAACTTCACCTTTGTGCCCTGGTTTCGTTCGGTGGCCCCATACATCCACATGCACCGGGGCAAGACCTTTGTGGTGGGCATTGCTGGCGAAGCCATTGCAGCGGGCAAGTTGCCCCATTTGGTGCAAGACCTGGCCCTGATCCAGAGCATGGGGGTCAAGATCGTGTTGGTGCATGGTTTTCGCCCTCAGGTCAACGAACAACTATTGGCCAAGGGCCATGCCCCGCAGTATGTCAACGGACTGCGCATCACCGACAGCGTGGCCTTGGACTGTGCCCAAGAAGCGGCCGGCCAACTGCGCTATGAGATTGAAGCCGCCTTCAGCCAAGGTCTGCCCAACACACCCATGGCTGGAGCCACGGTGCGGGTGATGTCGGGTAACTTCATCACCGCGCGTCCAGTGGGGGTGGTCGATGGGGTGGATTTTCAGCACTCTGGCGTGGTGCGCAAAGTCGACGTGCAAGGCATCACCCAGACCCTGCATGCTGGCGCAGTGGTCTTGCTCTCGCCCTTTGGTTTTTCCCCCACCGGTGAAGCTTTCAACCTCACCATGGAAGAGGTGGCCACTTCGGTGGCCTGTGCCTTGCAAGCCGACAAACTGATTTTTGTCACCGAAACCCCTGGGATTCGGGTGCGCCCCCTTGACCCGGCGAGCGAGGACAACCCAATCGATACCGAGTTGCCCTTGGCTGCGGCCGAGGCCTTGCTGGCCCAAATACCAGCCGCTCAGATGCCTACCGACATCCCTTTTTACCTGCAACACTGCGTCAGCGCTTGCAAAAGGGGTGTCGAGCGCAGCCACATTCTGCCCTTTGCGGTGGATGGGGCCCTGCTGCTGGAGGTGTATGTGCACGACGGCATTGGCACCATGGTGGTGGACGAGAAACTCGAGAGCCTGCGCGAAGCCACCCATGAGGACGTGGGCGGCATCTTGCAGTTGATCGAACCCTTTGAGCGCGACGGCACCCTGGTCAAGCGTGCCCGAACCGAGATCGAACGTGATATCGGCCAATACACTGTCATCGAACACGATGGGGTGATATTTGCTTGCGCCGCCCTGTACCCCTATCCAGAAGCCCATTGCGCCGAATTGGCCGCTCTCACCGTCTCGCCAAGCTCACAAGGTCAAGGAGACGGTGAGAAAGTGCTCAAGCGCATCGAACAACGCTGCCGCGCCCAAGGCCTTGAACATATTTTTGTGCTGACGACCCGCACCATGCACTGGTTCTTAAAGCGCGGCTTTGAGCAAGCCGACATCGACGCGTTGCCCGAAGCGCGCAAACGCAAATACAACTGGGACCGCAAAAGCGTGGTGCTGATCAAAAAATTATCCTGAATGACCGCCGGTGGGTGGGTTGTTTTTGCCCCAAAACGCACGCTTTTACGCCCGGCAGTCCCAGTTCAATGTGGTTTTTGTCCAGCCAAACCGACTGTCACCGAGGCTTTGCAAAGCTTGCTAAAGTTCGCCCCATTCAATCTGGAGAATAAAGCCCATGGCACGCACCGTTCAATGCATCAAATTAGGCACTGAGGCCGAAGGCCTGGATTTCCCCCCCTACCCAGGTGAATTGGGCAAACGCATTTGGGAAAGCGTCAGCAAACAGGCTTGGGCCGACTGGCTCAAGCACCAAACCATGCTGGTCAATGAAAACCGCTTGAACCTCGCCGATTTGCGGGCGCGCCAATACCTTGCCCGCCAAATGGAAAACCATTTTTTTGGTGACGGTGCTGACGCCGCCCAAGGCTACGTGCCGCCGACTGCCGCTTAAGCGGCAAACGTGAAAATCAAACGCGTCATTGTCATCGGCGCTGGTTTGGCGGGTGCCGCGGTTGCACGTGCTTTGGCCGACAAAGGGTGGAAGGTGTTGGTGCTGGAAAGCGGCAACAAGGTTTGCAGTGGTGGTTCGGGCGTGCCGGTGGGGGTCCTGTCCTGCCATGTGTCGATCGACGACAACCCGCTGTCTCAACTCACCCGCGAAGGCCTGCTGTGGACCAGACGCTTTGCGCAAGCGCATTTGGCAGAAGGTGTGGACTGGTTGGGCAGTGGTGTGTTGGAGCGTCGGCTGACGCCCCAAGGGCAGCCGCAAAAAACCTGGTCACAACCCACGGATGACAGCATTTGGCATGGCCATTTGAGTCTGGCATCGCCCGGGCAATTGGCGGCTGCGGGCTTGACCGAAGACGACCCACCATCCCTCTGGCAACACCAAGGTGCGTGGATCAAACCGGCGGCCCTGGTGAAAGCCCTGTTGAAGCACGAGGCCATCGAGCTGCAAACCCGTGCGGAAGTGGAAACCCTGCATCGCAACACGTGCACTGGCGAATGGTGCTTGCGGATCAAAAACCACATCGCGATGTCTAACATGGGCCGTTCGCACACCCACAGCACCGAAACTGCGCCCCATGTGGTGTTGGCCCTGGGTGCGCACACGCCTGATTTTTTGAACCAGGTGCTGGATGCCGATGCCATGGGTTTGCACCCCATTGCAGGCATGGTGAGTTGGGGCTTGATGCCTGCTGCCACAACCCCAGCACTGCCTTCCTTTGCGGTGAATGGCCATGGCAGTTTTGTCAGCGGCGTGCCCACCACCGAGGGGGCCGCTTGGTACACGGGGGCGACCTTTGAGCGCAACGCGACCACCACCGCGGTCACTGCATCAGGCCACGCCCACAACCACCAGCGATTGGGTCAGTTGCTGCCCTTGGCCCAGCAACGGTTGGCGGCACAGTGGTCGGATGCCAGCCAACTGAAAGGCTGGACGGGTGCACGCTGTGCCTCGATCAACCGCATGCCCAAAGTCGGCTTGTTCGACGAAACACAGTTCCCGGGCTTGCACCTCTTGAGCGCCATGGGTGCCAGAGGCTTGACCCTCAGCTTGTTGTGCGCCGAGGTGTTGGCTTGTCACATGGACGGGGGCCCTGCACCACTGAGCGAAAAACTGATGCAAACCATGCGGTGTCAACCCACCTTGACTTGATCAGGCCAGTAAGGGGAACTGGCCAACCAAGGTCGCTCGACCACTGCTGGCTTGACCAACCACGTTTGATATAGCCCATAGGCATATGGCTCCAACTAAAAAATAGTTGGGAACCCTGATAAGCCCCCCTATAGTCCCGCCCTTATGGAAAATTTTGCATTTGTGCTAGCAGGTTTCGTGGTGGGTTTGATTGTGGGCCTCACCGGCGTCGGCGGCGGCTCTCTCATGACCCCATTGCTCATCTTTGGCTTTGGCATCAAGCCAGCGTTGGCCGTGGGCACCGATTTGCTGTTCGCTTCGGGCACCAAGTTCGGTGGCTTGCTCAACTTCGCCCGTCAACGCGTCATCCCTTGGCGCGTGGTGTTCAGCCTGAGTGCTGGCAGCGTGCCTGCGGCTTTGCTCACCTTATGGGCCTTGCATGAATGGGGCACGTCCAACCCCATGGTGCAACGGGCCATCACCTTCACCTTGGGCATCGCCCTGTTGCTCACAGCAGCAGCCACGTTGTACAAAGCCATTCGCGCACCGCGCCGTGCTGAAGAGGTCGATGACCAATCCTTGGAGCGTCCCGCCGACCATGCCAAACACCCGCTGTTGCCAGTGTTGTTTGGCGCGGTCATAGGTGTGTTGGTCACGCTCACCTCGGTGGGCGCCGGTGCCATTGGGGTCACCGTGTTGATGCTGCTTTATCCCCAATTGCCGCTCTACCGCATTGTGGCGGCTGACATCGCCTATGCCGTACCCCTCACATTGGTGGCGGGCCTGGGTCATGCCGCGTTGGGCACGGTGGATTGGTCTTTGTTGGCTTTGTTGCTGACAGGTTCGATCCCTGGCATTTGGTTGGGCTCGCACTTGATCAGTCGCGTGCCCGAACGGTTCATCCGCTCTGCCCTTTCTGTGTTGTTGGCTTGGGCTGGCAGCAAACTTGTTTTGATCTGAACACACCATGTACCAATACACCGACTTCGACCGCCGTTTCATCCATGAGCGCGCCGCTCAATACCGCGATCAACTCACACGCCGCTTGAATGGCCAACTCAGCGAAGAAGAGTTTCGGCCGCTGCGTTTGCAAAACGGTTGGTATCTGCAGCGCTATGCGCCCATGCTGCGCGTGGCCGTGCCTTATGGCGAACTCAACAGCGCGCAGTTGCGCGTGTTGGCACACATTGCCCGCGAATACGACCGTCCCGACGAGGCCCTGTTCCAAACCGCGCAAGCCAAGCAAAACGCCATTGGCGGCATTCCAGCGCCCGCCTTGAGCCATGGCTACGCCCATTTCACCACCCGCCAAAACCTGCAATACAACTGGATTCCGTTGGCGAAAAGCGCCGATGTGATGGACCTGTTGGCCACCATCAACATGCACGGCATCCAAACCAGTGGCAATTGCATCCGCAACATCACCTCGGACGAGCGAGCCGGTGTGGCGGTGGATGAAATCGTCGACCCGCGCGCCTTTGCCGAAATCTTGCGCCAATGGAGCACCCTCCACCCCGAGTTTGCGTTCCTGCCCCGCAAATTCAAAATCGCCATCAGCGGCGCCACCGAAGACCGAGCTGCCACGGCTTGGCACGATGTGGGCTTGCATGTGCAACGCAACGCGGCTGGCGAAGTGGGCTTTCGCGTCATGGTGGGGGGTGGCATGGGCCGCACCCCGATCACCGCCAGCGTGATTCGCGAGTTTTTGCCTTGGCACCAAATCCTCAACTACCTCGAAGCCGTGCTGCGCGTCTACAACCGCTTCGGCCGTCGCGACAACAAGTACAAAGCGCGCATCAAAATTTTGGTCAAAGCCGAAGGCCAGGCTTATGTGGACCAAGTCGAAGCCGAGTACCAACGCATCCTGACGCAAGACGGCGCACCCCACACCATCACCCCAGCCGAGTTGGACCGTGTGAGCGCGAGTTTTGCGCCTCCCAACTTGGACCACCAGTTCAACTGGTCAGCCGAGGCAGTGCACGCACAATTGGCCCTCGCAGCGGATGAAGACCCTCAATTTGCGCGTTGGTTGAAGCAAAACGTGGCCCCGCACCGCAACCCGCATTTGCGTGTGGTCACCTTGTCGTTCAAGCGCCTGGGGCAAGCCCCTGGGGATGCCACCGCCGACCAACTCGATGCATCGGCCCAGTTGGCTGACAAATACTCGGCGGGCGAGGCCCGTGTCAGCCACGATCAAAACCTTGTCCTGCCTTGGGTGGCCGCCGAGCAACTCACTGCACTTTACAAAGAAGCCAAAGCACTGGGCTTGGCCAAACCCAACATTCGTTTGCTCACCGACATGATTGCCTGCCCTGGCGGCGATTACTGCGACCTGGCCAATGCGCGTTCATTGCCCATTGCCGCGGCGATTACCGAGCGTTACCAGGATTTGGACGAGTTGTTTGACCTGGGCGAGATCGATTTGCACATCAGCGGTTGCATCAACTCCTGCGGTCACCACCACAGCGGCCACATCGGCGTCTTGGGCGTGGACAAAGACGGCCAGGAGTGGTACCAGGTGACCTTGGGCGGATCGGACGGCTCGCGCTTGAGCGGCGACCCGAAAGCGGGCAAGGTGGTTGGTCCTTCTTTCTCTTCTGCGGAGGTGGTGGATGTGATTGAAGCGGTGCTGCAGGTCTACACCGAGCAACGCCAGCATGGCGAAACCTTCATCGACGCCCTGCGCCGCATCGGCATCGACCCCTTCAAGGTGGCGGCCAATGCGGCGCGTCATCCTGCCGATGACGAGGCCTTGAGTCCTGTTGTTTGAAAGACCCTGATGAACTTACTCACCCCCACAGACACTTTCAACCCCGCCGATTTGCAACTGCCCAATGACGCCGACCCCATGGCTCAGACCTTAGAGGGTGTGCAAACCATCGAACTGCACTTCCCCCAATTCACGGATGGTCGCGCCTTCAGCCAAGCGCTGATGCTGCGCCGCCGCTGTGGGTTCAAAGGAGAGATTCGCGCCACTGGGGATGTGCTGGTGGACCAACTCAGCCAGATGCAGCGCTGCGGTTTTTCCAGCGCGGTGTTGCGCGCCGATCAGAGCCTGGCGAAAGGGCAAGAATTGCTGGCTCATTTCAGCGGTTTTTACCAAGGCGATGTGACCCAGCCCCAACCCTTGTTTGCCCGATGAAACCCCTCACCCCAGCCACCACGCTGCACGCCAAACCCAGCATCAACTTCGCTGAGAAACTGGCTGCCACCCAAGCCCATTTGAAGGCTGCTGCCAGCGAATTGCAGCCTTTGAAACAAGCTTCCAGCTTGGGCGCTGAAGACGTGGTCATCACCCACATCATCAACAGTCTGAGCCTGGACATCCCCGTGTTTGTGCTGGAAACCGGCGCCTTGCACAGCGAAACTCTGGCCTTGCTCGAGCGCTTGCAGGCCCACTCACGCGCCCCGGTGCAGGTGTACAAGCCGCAACAGGATGCGGTCATCGCTTTTGTGAAACACCCTGGTCAGCAAGCCATTTTTGAGAGCATCGCCAACCGCAAAGCCTGCTGCGGTGTGCGCAAACTCGAGCCCCTGGGTCGCGCTTTGCAAGGACAACAAGCCTGGGTCACGGGTTTGCGCCGCGAGCAGTCGCAAGCGCGGGCCGAGGTGTCGGCCCAAGAAGCCGAAGTCGCCAACGGTGTGCCCATCCTCAAACTCAACCCCTTGGTGGACTGGACCTGGGGCGATGTCTGGCACTACATCGCCACCCACCAGGTGGATTACAACCCGCTGCACGACCAGTTTTTCCCCAGCATCGGTTGTGCCCCTTGCACCCGAGCCATCAGCCTGGGCGAGGACTTCCGCGCCGGCCGTTGGTGGTGGGAAGACGAATCAGCCAAAGAATGCGGATTGCACGTGAAAGCCTGAACCATGAACGCCAGAAACGACAACGAGTTGCACACCCTGAGCAACGCCCATTTGGACGCGCTTGAGGAAGAAACCATCTTCATCCTGCGCGAAGTGGCGGCTGCATTCGAGCGCCCCACCCTGCTGTTTTCGGGTGGTAAAGATTCGCTGGTGATGCTCAAGTGCGCCGAGAAAGCCTTTGGCGTGGGTCGCATCCCCTACCCGCTGTTGATGATCGACACCGGCCACAACTTCCCCGAAATGACCGATTTCCGTGACTTGCGCGCCAAAGAACTGGGTGCTGAACTCATCGTCCGCAGCGTGGAAGATTCCATGAAGCGCGGGACCGTGCGCCTGGCCCACCCTGGCGAGAGCCGCAATGTGCACCAATCGGTCACCTTGCTCGAAGCCATCGAGGAATTCCGCTTTGACGCGCTGATCGGCGGGGCTCGCCGCGATGAAGAAAAAGCCCGCGCGAAAGAGCGCATCTTCAGCCACCGTGACAGCTTTGGTCAGTGGCAGCCCAAGTCGCAGCGGCCTGAACTGTGGAACCTGTTCAACACCCGTCTGCACCCTGGCGAGCATTTCCGCGTCTTCCCTATCTCCAACTGGACCGAGTTGGACGTGTGGCAGTACATCGCCCGCGAACACATCGCCCTGCCCTCGCTCTACTACAGCCACACCCGCGACGTGATTGAGCGCCGTGGGTTGCTGATCCCTGTGACCCCCATGACCCCGCCCAAAGACGGTGAAGTGGTGCAACAACGCCAAGTGCGATTTCGCACGGTGGGCGACATCACCTGCACCTGCCCGGTGGAAAGCAACGCCGCCACGCCCGAGGACATCGTGATCGAAACCCTGGCCGCCGACGTGAGTGAGCGCGGTGCCACCCGCATGGACGATCAAACCTCCGAGGCGTCCATGGAAAAACGCAAAAAAGAAGGCTATTTCTGATGACCGCCCAACTCGCCACCCGCCCCGCCCTGAAGTTCATCACCTGTGGTTCGGTCGATGACGGCAAGTCCACCCTGATCGGTCGTTTGCTGGTGGATTCCAAGTCGGTGCTGCAAGACCACTTGGCTGGTGTGCAACGCCAGGGTGAAACCGATTTGGCCTTGTTGACCGATGGCTTGTCTGCCGAGCGCGAGCAAGGCATCACCATCGACGTGGCCTACCGCTACTTCAGCACCGAGACCCGCAAGTTCATCATTGGTGACGCCCCCGGCCACGAGCAATACACCCGCAACATGGTGACGGCCGCTTCCAGCGCCGACGCCGCGGTGGTGTTGGTCGACGCCACCAAGGTGGACTGGGCCCAGACTGGCCTGAGCCTGCTGCCGCAAACCCGCCGCCACAGCCTGTTGCTCAAGCTGCTGCGCGTGCCCTCGGTCATCTTCGCCATCAACAAACTCGACGCCGTGGCCGACGCCACCACCGCCTTTGTCCACATCGCCCAAGCCTTGCAGCAGTTTGCCGATGACGCGGGGATGGACGTGAACGCCATCGTGCCGATCTCGGCCCTGAAGGGCTGGAACGTGGTGAGCGCCTATCCCGATTGGTGCCATTACAGCGGCCCCAGCTTGCTCGAGCTGCTCGAGCGCCTGCCTGTCACCCCGGCCGATGACGAAGGCGATTTGGCTTTCGCGGTGCAATGGGTGGAGAAATTCCACGACAGCGCCGACACTTCCAAGGGCCGTCGCGTCTATTGGGGTCGTGTGGGCACCGGCGTGGCGCGCGTGGGCGACAGCGTGAAGGTGTTCCCCAGCGGGCAAAGCGCGGTCATCAAAGAAGTGTTGTCCGCCGTGCGCACCTCGGGCGATGTGGCGGCGGGTCACAGCGCGGGCGTGGTGCTCGACCACGAGGTGGACGTGTCTCGCGGCGACTGGTTGCTGGCTGACGCCGCCCCCGCACATGCATGGCCGGATCCGGCGAGGAACGAATTGCGAGCCACCATTGTCTGGCTCGACGACGATCCATTGGTGGTGGGCCGGGTTTATTGGGCACTGCACGGCCACCGCTGGGTCAAGGCCCGGGTCAAAACCATTGAGAACCGCATCGACATCCACACGGTGACGGCCATGCCCGCCAGCGAATTGCAGCCCAACGCGATCGGCCAAGTGGTTTTGGGCCTGCAACAAGCCCTGCCGGTCAGCCCTTACGCCACATCGCGCAGTTTGGGTTCGCTGGTCTTGATTGACCCGACCAGCCACCACACAGCGGGTGCGGTGTTGGTCTCGGCCTGAAAACCGCCATCCACAAGCCGCCTTGAGGCCAATCGCAGCACCGCAATGGCAAGAAGTTGGCTGGCCTTAAAATGATGATTCTTTCAGTTCAATCATCGTCACCATGACCCACGTTGTCACAGAATCTTGCATCCGCTGTAAATACACCGACTGTGTCGATGTTTGCCCTGTCGATTGTTTCCGCGAAGGCCCCAACTTCCTCACCATCGACCCCGACGAATGCATTGACTGTGCCGTGTGCATTCCCGAATGCCCAGTCAACGCCATTTTTGCCGAGGAAGATGTGCCCAGCAACCAGGTGCACATGATCGCCTTGAACGTCGAGTTGGCCCGTTCCGGCTGGCCCAGCATCACCAAACGCAAAATTCCCCTGCCCGACGCCGATGACTGGAAAGACAAAACGGGCAAGCTGAGCGAGTTGACCCGCTGAACGCCGCCTCCCCCCAGAACCCCCCAATCACCTGCACCGATGCGCTGATCATTGGCGCAGGGCCCGTGGGCCTATTCCAAGCCTTTCAACTGGGTTTACAAGACATCCGCTGTCACATCGTGGACAGCTTGCCCCACGAAGGCGGCCAATGCGCTGAGTTGTATGGCGACAAGCCCATATACGACATTCCAGGTTTGCCCCGCTGCACCGGCCATGAACTCATTGAGCGCTTGCGAACCCAAGTGAAACCCTTTGCCCCGGTGTTTCACGGGGGCCAAAGCGTCAGCCGCTTGACCCCCCAGGGTGAGGGCTTTGCGGTGCAAACCAGCCAGGGCAGCCTGTTTCAGGCCCGCTGCGTGGTCATTGCCGCAGGCGTGGGCGCTTTCGAGCCGCGCAGCCTGCCACAGGCGGCCTTCAAAACTTTGCATGGGCAACAAGTGTTTTTTGCTGGCCAAGAACCCAGCGTGTTTGCCGCGCAAGACTGTTTGGTGGTCGGAGGAGATGCTGGCGCCATCGAAGCTGCTTTGCAATTGTGTGGCGCATCCCCAGGTTTGGGCCCGCGCCAAGTGGGCCTGATGCACCGGCGCGATGCCTGGGATGCCCCCTCGGAGTTGATCGCCCGCCTGCGCCATGCCGTTCAAACCGGGGCGCTGGCCCTGCACATTGGACAATTGACCGAGCCTGCTTTGCACGGTCACCGCATGCACTCGGTCCAATGGTTGGACAGCGCTGGAGCCGCCCATGATTTGCCCTGCACCGCCATTTGGGTTCAGCTCGGTTTATCACCCCAGTTGGGGCCTATTGCCCAATGGGGTTTGGCCATGCAGCGCAAGCAACTGGTGGTCGACAGCGCCAGCTTTGCCACATCGATGGCGGGCATTTTTGCAGTTGGCGACATCAACACCTACCCGGGCAAACAAAAACTGATTGTTTGCGGCTTTCACGAGGCCACCTTGGCCGCTTTTGCCATCGCCAATCATTTGCGACCCAACACCCACACCACGCTGCAATACACCACCACCTCAAGCCATCTGCACCGACTGCTGGGCGTGGATGGGCGATAATAGGCGAACTTGCCGTTGGCAAGCCGCTGGGGGTGCTGAAGCTTTGCCGTTCAAAGCCGACGCTGAGAAAGTCCCTTTGAACCTGATTGAGGTAATCCTCGCGCAGGGAAGCATGCAGCACCACTGCCCCATGGGTTTTGACGGTCTGCTTTTTCCCTGTGTCAACTTGCCAGAAGACACACCATGGATAACACAAACAACCAAGCCCTGACCCCGGTCTGCCCTGACCAACGCGTCTTCGATGCGCGCAGCCATGCCAGCCTTTGGTTCAGCCTGGGTGTGGGATTGCTGGTGATGCAAGTGGGGGCCTATTTGGTGCCTGCCGTGGGCACGCAAGAGGCCATCTGGGCCATATTACTGGGCTCTGCGCTCGGTGCCGGTCTGCTGGCTTGGACTGCCCAAATTGGGTGCGACAGCGGCCTGTCCAGCGCTGGATTGATGCACCTGGTCTATGGCCCATCGCTGGCCCGCCTGCCCGTGCTGCTCAATGTTGTGCAATTGTTGGGTTGGACCGCCTTTGAATTGGTGGTGATGCGCGACGGCAGTTCCGCCATCTTGCAGCAAACCTGGGGCCTGGACCCCGCCGCCCCGCTGACCTTGGCCCTGAGCACCTTGGTGTGGGGCTTGGTATTGGCCGCCTTGATGGCGGGCAGTATGTTGGGCCTGGTTCGGGGTTTCATCAGCCGCTGGGGCTTGCCTTTGGTGGTGTTATCGCTGCTGTGGCTGAGTTGGCATTTTCTGGGCGTCGCCCAGGCCAAAGATTGGCAGGCGATTTGGAATCGCCCGGGCACAGGCGGCATGAGCGCGCTCAATGCCTTGGACCTGGTGGTGGCCATGCCGGTGTCTTGGCTGCCCCTGGTGGCCGATTACGCCCGGCACGGCCGCAGTCGCCGCGGCACCTTGGGCGGCACTTGGTGGGGGTATGCGCTGGCCAATGTGTGGTGCTACGCCTTGGGTGTGCTGGTGGCTTCAGTGGTCGAGCCAGGTACTGACTTGGTCACCGCCTTGCTATTGGCGCAAGGCGGCTTGCTGGCGCTGGGTTTGATTTTGTTGGACGAACTCGACAATGCTTATGGCGACCTGTACTCAGGTGCCTTGTCGGCCCACAGCCTGCAACCGCAAACCCCGTTGAAACGCTTTGGTCTCTGGGGTGCCGTGTTGTGCACCGGTTTGGCCATGGCCTTGCCCATGCACAACCTGGAGCCGTTTTTGCTCACGCTCAGCTCGGTGTTTGTGCCTTTGTACGGGGTGATCTTAGGCCGTCTTGGCTTTGGCGGTGGCAACACACCCATCAACGCAGGCGGGGTGAATCTTGGAACCACGGCGCTGTGGTTGGCGGGCATTGGCCTGTACCACGCGCTGGCCACCTGGGCCCCAACCTGGGGATCGGCCTTGCCCACCTTGGCCGTGACAGTGTGCCTGGGTTTCTGGACCCGACCAATGCATGATCTCAAAGCACAGTGAGGTGACTGGCGTGAGGCGCATACCCGTGGTTGAGAGGGCCGTGGCCCTGTCCGGTTTGGACTTTGGCACCGCTTTCGATGGCCTGCAAAACATAGGCGCGTGCCAAAGTCACGGCTTGTTCCAGGCCATGGCCCAAGGCCAGATGCGCGGCAATGGCCGACGACAAGGTGCATCCCGTGCCATGGACATTGGCGCTTTCAATCCGCGGCGAGGCCCAGTGCAGCGCTTGTGCGTCGGGTCGGGCCAGCCAATCGACCACCACTGCGCCCGGCATATGCCCGCCTTTGAGCAAAACCGCACGGGCGCCCATGGCCAGCAAGTCATGGGCGCGGGCTTGCAAAGCCGTGGGGTCGGTCAACGCCTGGCCCAACAACCAAGCGGCTTCGTCCAAATTGGGCGTGATCAGGCTGGAGCGCGGAAACACCTCGCTGACCAACACCGCCAGGGTGTCCTCGGCGATCAAGCGGTCGCCACTGGTGGCCACCATCACCGGGTCAAAAACCACATGCGCGGGCTGGTAGCGGTCCAAGGCCCAGGCCACGACCCGGGCCACCTCGGGGGTGTGCAGCATGCCAATCTTGATCGCGTCGGTGCCAATGTCGTCCAGCACCGACTGGATTTGCGACTTCAAAAAAGACGCAGGCACGGCATGGATGGCTTGCACGCCCTGCGTGTTTTGCGCGGTCAGTGCGGTGATGGCGCTGGTGCCGTAGCAGCCCAGGGCGGCAAAGGTTTTCAAGTCGGCTTGGATGCCGGCGCCGCCGCCGCTGTCGGAACCGGCAATGGTCAACACACGGGCGTATCGGTGGGTGGGTGGTGGAGTTTGCATGCCCGGCATTATCAAGAAAGTGCGGTGACGGCATGAGCGCCCAAGCCTGGAGCGTGGTGCTGGGGGCGGGCTTGATGGGCCGTTTATTGGCCCATGCCTTGGCCCATGAGGGGCATCGGGTCGAGGTGTTTGAAGCCCAACAAGCCGATGCCCAAGGTGCAGCGGCCCGGGTGGCGGCTGCCATGTTGGCCCCCTTGGCCGAATCGGCGATCACCGAATTGAGCGTGGTGCGCATGGGCCAACACGCTTTGCAGCGCTGGCCCGAATTGATCGCGCAACTGGGGCAGCCGGTGTTTTTTCAGCAAAACGGCACCTTGATCCTGTGGCACCGACAAGACGCCCCCGAGGCGCGCCGCTTTGCCCAGGTGCTGGCCCAAACGCAGCGCGACTGCCCTTCTCTGTCAGAAGCCATGCCCTTGGACCCCAGCGGCGTGGCCGCGCACGAGCCCGGTTTGGCCGAGCGCTTTGCCCAAGCGCTGTACCTGCCGGGCGAAGGCCAGCTTGACAACCGGCAACTGCTCGACGCTTTGCTGCACAGCTTGCAAACCCAAGGCGTGGCCTTGCATTGGGACAGCCCGCGAGACCCTGGCGATTTCAAGCCCGGCACGGCGGGCCAACCCAACTGGGTGTTTGACTGCCGTGGCCTGGGGGCGCGGGGGCAATGGTCAGAACTGCGCGGCGTGCGCGGCGAGGTGATTCGCTTGCACGCGCCGGGGGTGCAACTGGCGCGCCCCACCCGCTTGGTGCACCCGCGCTACCCCTTGTACATTGCGCCGAAACCGAACGACGTTTTTGTCATTGGTGCGACGGAAATCGAAACCGAAGACCTGTCGCCTGCGAGCGTGCGTTCCACCTTGGAACTGCTGAGCGCTGCCTACACCGTGCACCCTGGGTTTGGCGAGGCGCGCATCAAGGAAGTGGCCACCCAAGCCCGGCCCACGCTGGCCGACAACCTGCCCCACATCCGCTGTATTGGCCCTCGCAGCGTGCAAATCAATGGTTTGTACCGCCATGGCTTTTTGATCGCACCGGCCATGCTCGATGCCTTGATGCAATGGCTGCGAACCGGCCAACACAGCTTGGCCGACAATTGGGGCCTGCGCTTTGACCCCAACCCATGAACGCCCCTTTGGAAACCATTGCTGTGCTGATCAATCAGCTG
>Ga0214923_10000068_pt1 | contig 139486 bp, 122 predicted proteins | sample LL1510_MetaG_FD_177993 | JGI IMG/M metagenome (GOLD analysis project Ga0214923, IMG submission 177993) | Freshwater microbial communities from Lake Lanier, Atlanta, Georgia, United States - LL-1510 | ecosystem: Environmental > Aquatic > Freshwater > Lake | place: USA: Georgia | collected... | reverse complement strand
GCAACTGGTGCTACTGGCGCCACCGGAACAACTGGCGCTACTGGTCAAACAGGCACAACCGGCGCCACTGGAATAACTGGAGCAACTGGTGCTACTGGTGCAACCGGAGTAACTGGCGCCACTGGAATAACTGGAGCGACTGGTCCAACTGGTATAACCGGAGCTACTGGAGCAACAGGAGCAACTGGCCCAACTGGTGCCACAGGTATCACGGGAAGCGTAGGAGCTACTGGAATAACAGGCTCTACTGGTGCCACAGGTATCACTGGGGCTACTGGAATAAGAGGTGAAACTGGATCTACTGGCGCAACAGGTCTAAGTGTCACTGGGCCAACAGGAGCAACAGGACCAATTGGAACTACAGGTACAACGGGGCCTGCGGGAACTATTGCAGCTATCGTTTCTGCTTATACCGAAATACTAACAACACAATCCACGCCAATCATTCAACTTCAATTTATTTACAACATTAATCCTAACTCAGTAGTACAAACAACTACCGGTTCAGGATCAATTTCTCAGGCCAACAACTTACTCGTGCTACAAACAGGATCATCGAAAAATTCAAGCGCAACGCTGACAAGTAAAGCGCGTCTTTCTGCTCGACCTGGGCAGGGAGCGACCTGTCTGTTTTCAGCAATATATACCGCGGGCGTCAATGGAAACTATCAAATTACAGGCATTGGAAATAATACTGATGGATTCTTTTTTGGATTTAATGAAACAACTTTTGGCATACTGTATCGCAACAATGGCGTCGATAGCTGGATACCACAATCACGATGGAGCAATGATTCATGCGACGGAACAGGACCAAGTGACGTCACCTTAAATCCTACTATGGGAAATATATTTAAAATCCAATATCAATCTTTAAATTTTGGAACCGTAAATTTCTTTATCGAAAATCCAAACGATGGCACATTTATACTTGTTCATCAAATACGCAAAACAAACAACTCTACAACGCCAATACTTTCCAATCCATCACTCACGCTCATGAGCCAAGTAAGCAACACTGATAACAGAACAAATATCAGTTTAAAAAATGGTTCTATGGGTGCATTTATTGAAGGTAAATTCGGTGGAGATAATGCACGATCATCAATATTTAACAACAAAACTATATCTACAACACTCACCAATATCGTCACGATACAAAACAAAACAACATACCAATCAATCACCAATCAAGTCATGGTACTACCCGACATGATCAGCCTACTAAGCATTAAAAATGCATCACTGCCGGGTGATGCATTGTTTACCGTTTATCTTAATGCAACCGTAGGAGGCAGACCCTCATTTACCGATATTAGCACCGATACCTCCGTTGTTTCATATGACACTGCAGGAACAACAATTACAGGAGGAGTACCTCTATTTTCATTCTTCCTACTCAACGGAACGGATTATTCTTTTAATCTATCTGATTATGCAATTCAACTAGCACCTGGTGACAAATTAACCATAGCATGTGCCTCATCAAACAACTCTATAACCGTATATGCGTCATTGAGCTGGACAGAACGATTTTAAAAAAGGAACCAATGTTTAAGAAAAATTATCTTTTACAAGTACTGTTAATTGCACACTCTACTCAGATAATGCATGCTGCAACCTCGTCATTTGGTGAACTACTCATCGCGCAACCTCGACCAATTGTACAACTCAATTTTACCTACAATATCAATCCTGATTATGTAAAAATAGTAACAACAAGCACAGGATCTGCTACTCAAAACAATGGTATGTTACTACTACAAACAGGTGAACGCAGCTCATCAAGCGCAACACTAACCAGCATCATCCCGTTGTATCATCAACCAGGACAAGGATCTACCTGTTTGTTTTCAGCGATTTATACCACTGGAGTCACAGGCAGCAGCCAAATAGCAGGCATTGGAAATAATAGTGATGGGTTCTTTTTTGGATTTAACGGAACAACGTTTGGAATACTACACAGAAATAACGGTATCGATAATTGGATACCACAATCGCAATGGAACAGCGATCCTTATAATGGTAAAGGATCAAGTAATATCACCTTAAACCCCACAATGGGAAATATATTTAAAATACAATATCAATGGCTCGGTTTTGGAAATATTAATTTTTTTATTGAAAATCCATCAACCGGAAATTTTACCTTAGTGCACCAGATTCAATATGCCAATGCACAAAGATCTATTTCACTAACCAATCCATCACTCACGCTCATGAGTCAAGTAATCAACACCACCAACAGTAGCAATATATCACTGCAAATTGGTTCTATCTCTGGATTTATCGAAGGAATAATCAATACACCAACCATTCGACAATCAACTCTTAGCCCACTTACAACAATAACCAATCAAAAAAATGTTTTAACAATCTACAACAAACCAACGTATCAATCAGTCAATAATCAAAACAGTATATACCCTGATTTTGTCACCTTCTTTAACTCGGCGAGTTCAACAAGTCCAGCAATGTTTACACTATTTCTTAATCCAACCGTAGGAGGAAATCCCTCTTTTACAGATATTAATACAAACACATCTACGGTTTCATATGATACCACAGGGACAACTATCACAGGAGGTACAGCCTTATGTTCATTTTTTGTCTCAATAGGTAATTTTATAGTGCTCAACTTAACTCAATATTTTATCTCTTTAAATCCTGGTGATAAATTAGTAATTGCAGGAACTCCTCAAACAACTTCATCATCTGTGCGCGTTGCCTTAAGCTGGCGAGAAACGGTATAATAAAAATTATTTTATTACTTAAATCCAAAAAGTTTTTTTAAATACGTATAAAGTGACCACTGTACCGTTGCTGACGGTTGTTGCACCAACCCTAACGGTATAGATCTTTTTTGCGCCACAAGAGCTGGTTCAATTTGAGCAATATCAGACAACAATACTTTACGATCCATACTTGCGCCATTAATTTGATTTAAAACATAGTTTCTTTTAATGGTATCAACTAATTTTTTTAAATCTGCAAATGTATACCCTTCAGTATTGTGCGCTACCAAATCCCAATTAATATCCTCACTAAAAATAAAGGCAAAAGGTTTTATAATAAACTCAATAAACTTTTTACGATCATAACGACCAGGTAATTCAAACCGAATATGATGATCAAACCGCCCACTCCGTACCAATGCTTCATCAAGCAAATGAATCTTGTTGGTGGCAATGATAACAATAATATCATTGTTCACCTCTGAACCAATTTCTTTAAGCAGTGTTCCGATGAGCTGCAATGTGCCCTCATGTACATATCCATTTCTGGATTGAACAATTGTATCAATTTCATCAATAAACATAACAACAGGTCTTTTGGTTGCATCACGTCGAGCCCGCGCCTTTACAAAAAGCTCTGTTGGCTTAGTCAGTCCTGAACCCTGCCATTTATCAAGCAGTTCGTCACCCTGTACACACATAAAATCAGCATTAATTTTTTGTGCAAAAATAGATGCTATGTATGTTTTACCAGTTCCAGGCAACCCATAAAAAATAAAGTTGGAACTTTTATACAAACCAACTTTTATAAAATCTTGCTTATGTTGAAACATCGTAATCCAAGCTTCGAGCTCAGAAGGAAAAGTCCCATAAAAGTCAGCAGGATCCACTAAATATTTCTTTTGTGACTCCCAATACGCAGATGACTCATTATGAACACATGGTTCTTTTTCAATAATCTCTGATCGCGATACATCCTTCTTAGCTTCTTCTTTTTTAGGAGTTTTTTTACTTAACATAAAACCAGGAGAACTTAAAAGCGTCAGAATGAGAAGTGACAACAAGCTTGTATGCATAAAGTCCTTAATCTAAACAAATATCTATAACTACATATGAAAAAAGCTAGGCAAAATTACTTACCTAGCTTTTCACACTTAAGATATCAAATAAGACAAACCGGCACAAATGGATGCTTTTTTTCTCTATTTCTAAAAATTACACAACCATCAAAATTTTACGCAAACACTCAATTAAGAAGTCAACTTCCGCATGCGTATTATAAATTGAAAAACTAACACGAACAGAGGCTGCGCCACCTAGTTTTTCATGATACAACTGCGCACAATGATACCCTGATCGTATCGCAACACTATAATCGTTTAAGGCTTCGGCGATGTCATATGCATGTAGTTTATCAAACGTAAATGTTACCATGTTGTTATGCTGCCCCTCTCCAGGAACCGGAGTAAGCAACTGTACGCCCGGTATAGCCTGTAATGCGCGAGCAAGTTTACGTGCCAACTCTGTTTCATGCTGCTGTGCCTGATCAAAATTAACATGTTGCATAACAAAATCGATTGCTGCACCAAGTCCAATCACTTGTGCAATTGGTTGCGTACCAGGCTCTAAACAATAGGGGATAGATTTGAAATTGCTCTGCTCTGGTGTCAAGCCATATACGATACCACCACCAAAATTGTGCAATACTACTTGATCAAATAGATTTTTATTTAAATATAATACCCCAACACCAGTCGGACCAAACAGTTTGTGTCCTGAAAACACCAGAAAGTCACACTGTAATTGTTCAACATTAATTCTTTGATGCGCAATCGACTGTGCTGCGTCAACTAACAGCTTTGCTCCAACAGCATGCGTCTCTGCAGCAATAGCAGCAATATCGTTGACGGTACCCAAAATGTTTGATTGATGCGTTATGGCTACTAACTTTGTTTTGCTCGACAAGAAAGATCGCAGCGTTACAGCGTCCAGCACACCCTGATCATTTAAAGGAACTCGCTTTAAAATAATCCCTTTGCGTTGACACAGCTGCTGCCAAGGAATAAAGTTCGCATTGTGCTCTACTTCTGAAACAATTATTTCATCTCCCGCATGAATATGGTGCTGGGCCCACACATGCACAACCAGATTAATCCCTGCTGTAGCTCCCGAGGTAAATACGATCTCTCGTCTTTGTGCTCCAATAAAAGATGCCACTTTCCCACGTGTTTCTTCAAATGCAAGCGTTGCACGCTCTGCAAAATTATACATTCCACGACCAACATTAGATTTATACGATTGATAATAGTCCACGATTGCATCAAGCACGACCTGTGGCATTTGCGCCGTTGATGCTGAATCAAAATAAACAAGAGGCTTTCCATCAACTAACTTATCTAGGATCGGAAAACAGTTACGAACAGCCACGAAATCCATGTCATCTGTTTTTTCCTCTAAATAAGGAATGATCGCATGATCTTCTTCAAAAGGTAATGCATCAGACTTCACTAACGCATCTTGATTTAAATCGTCTAGCATGGACTGCAACTCTAAAACTGTTGGATACATACCGCGACATTTAGAGCCTAATAGCCGATAGCAATACTCTCCGCCATCATATTTACCAATTTCCATTGCAGTAGCAATTTGCATAGAATAGAGCACTGCGACCAAAGATAACCGTTGAAGCATTTTCATATATATCCTTCTCCTTTTGATACTTTATGACAATACCTTAATCATGATTCACGCCATAAAATCAATAGTTTCTGTCTATATAAATTCAAAACATTTTAAAAAAACACACTTTACCTTGCCCCCCTTGTTGACAAACACCTAATGATTAGGTAAGCTAGCTAATAATTAGGTATTTTAAGGCATTGTAAAAAACATCTAAAAAAAGAGCTTTTAATGGCTAAAGAAAATAAAACGAAATATGTCATCTTGGGTCTTTTAGTCGATCAACCAATGACTGGATATGACATCAAAGAATTTATTAAACGATCTACAGCTTATTTTTGGCAAGAGTCTGATGCTTCAATTTATCCGACATTAAAGCTTCTTGCTCAAGAAAAAATGGTAAACTGCGAAACTGTTTTTATAGGTAAAAAAAGAAAAGATATTTATTCAATTACTGAAAAAGGAATAACAGAATTCAACAGTTGGTTCAATCGAACACCTGCACCAGATACAAGAAAACATGAATTTCTTTTGAAATTGTTTTTTACTCATACAAAAAACAAAAAAGATATGCGCAAACACTGCAAGCAACGACTCGATGAACTACAAAATCTTTTAAAAGAATATCAAGAAATTGAACGCTCTTTGCAAAAACATTATCCACAAAAAAAATATTGGATTAAAACCGTACAAAACGGAATAGCACATATAGAACTTGATCTCTCATGGATACAAAAAGAAACAGAAGGATTCTAAATTATGACCATTTTATATACAAGCCCATTCTTATGCTTTCTCCCTGGCTTAATGTTTCTCGCAGTATTAGGAATTATTGGTTGCAAAAAAGGCGCTTATCCTTTTAGATTACTATGGATTCTTCCTATTATTTTAGGATCCAACTTTATTGCTTACTGGTTAGTTAATACTTATAGCACACTTCCTCAATATAGAATTACAACCGATCAGCATTCAACATAACCATCAATCCTTTACGAAGAAAACATATAAAAAAAGAACCATTTAATATTAAAATGGTTCTTTTTCCTGTGAAACGTTAATCGCTATATAGCATTAAAAGATTTTTTTGCATATTTTTGTAGATCAAGCAATATCTCTTTTATGTGGCTATACTTATTTTTAATAGATACATCTTCACAAGCATCAATCAAATTATTAATCCACAATAGCTCTTCAGCCAAGATTGATAATATCTTTTGTTGATACTTACTATCTTCCATGGATAAAACACCAACATATTCAAAATGTAACGAATCAATAATATAGGTCGTAAAAGTTTTTATAACCTTTAATTCAACTTCAAAAGAATTTGTATCGAGATCTTTTTTAGACAATGCGTATAAATAATTCTCTATCATGTCTGCATATCGCTCAAAAAAAACATTGATACGACGTTGGAAATTATCCTCTTTGCTAACTGCTAAAATTATTGGTTGTCGAAGTGCCATTTTAAAAATTTGAGCTCGTGCATGTGGAGCGATTTGATCCACTAAATTACCCGTTATTTTCATAACACTGATAGCATCATCAGGACAGATAGCCGCCTGGATTTTATCAAACGCCAAACATACCTCTAATCCTATTTGCCCGCACTCCTCTGGAATTTGGTGATTCTGCATAGATTGCTCAAAAAAAGCCTGCGATGAACTATGCATCCCAAAAAAACCAATGATACAAAACAATAAATTTTTCATAGTCATAATAAATCCCTAAGCAGTTTTCAACTTCTTATGCCAAGCTGAAGCTATATTAAAATCATACTGATATAAGCTCATGTGTGACCCAACGAATGATAGTAATTTTTCAAATCCTTGCAATTTACAATAACCACGATCGATAAGCACCTGATTAATAGTATTACCTAAATAACGCATGTTAAATTCTGGAAAAATTATAGATTTCAATCGATGCTGCCGACAAATCTTCTCAGCTGTCTCTAAATACTCATGCAATTGCATATTAAAATCAAAAGAACTTTGTTGAAAATATGTTATATAAAAAGCAAAACAACAGCCTTGCTTAAGATCAATTGCGATATATCCTTTTTGACCATTTAACAAATTATAACTACAACAAACCGCTACCTGATTATTATGAATTGCTTTTTTCATAACATTAACATCATTATCAATTTGTTTTGCAGAACGTCTACCCTGATCAGCTAAAGCGCTTTTATAAAAAGCTATAAAATTACGTACAGCGTCCACGTCTTTATTATTTAATTCATAAAAATGACCTGAATATCCCCTACTAAACTTTGCAATAGTCTCTTTATATCGATATGCCACTATAACAGTAACTATCAAAAAACAGGTCAGAAATATTTGAATGATTTTCATAAAACCCCTAAAAACGACTATTAGTGTCCTACTAATCAGTTTACTCGCAGCAAGCAAAAGCAGCAAAAGACAGGGCTCTTTTTATCAAAAAAATACGTAAAAACGCACTTTAAACAACTCTATTTTAAACTTTTTAATAAAGTCTCCATTGTTGCGCAAAACGAGGCTTACTTTTAATGCATCACATCAACTTTTCTTTTAGCATAAGATCGCCATGTTCTCTTGATGCGCTGCTGAGCATTACCGACTCTATTGTAAAACCGAGCAGCCTCTTCGTGTGCTTGCAGTATTCCGCCTTCAGTCTCAATAGCCCCTGCAGGTTGAATATTAATAATTTCACCATTTTTTGCTACAAAATCAGCAAATAATGCTGCATTTTTTAAAGGATCTCTCGTAATTAATAAAACACCCAAAGGATCCGTATGTATAGTATCAGCTAATCCTATAATGTTACTGATAGACTCCACACTTTTCTTATTTAAAGGAATGGTAGTTCTAGAATGAAAATATTCACCTCTTTCAAATAATGCTGCTATAGATGCTAATGGAGCAATAAAAAACAAACGCGCTTCGCGATGTTGTATATAATTATATTTATTAATAAATAAACCATAACCAGTTCCATAACGCTCCAAATAAAAATTAACACAAGCCAGAGGATCTCTAAAGAATCCTGCAAATAATGAATTTCCAAACGATATTGAATAAGGCGTTATACTTTGAATAATCGCATTACTGTCTTCATAAACATCAGAATCTTCATCGTTTCTCAATGTTGATCCCACTAACCTCTTTTTTTTCACAGGAGAATCATTAAAATAAGAACCTATTTGATACTCTCCAAACTCACTCCCTCTAAGTAACAATCCTTTATTGAGATCCCGAGCACGATACTCTAAGGCAATGATTCTTTCAATAACAGCCAGCTCTTTTGATGTGCCTATATTTTTAATCATATGCAGCGTTAATGATTGTAAAACATCTGCATAGTTAATTGTTTTTTTATTGATTTGTTTAACAAAAAAATCAAGTAAAATAGTTATCATTTGTTGAATGTTCATTTTAATAACATCAGAAACCTGCAACGAATCTAGCACGTTAGAAATATAGATATTTTGTACTATCCATTGACTCAAGCTACTATTAATTCTCATCCAAACAGACACTGAGGAGTCAAAAAATATGTCATTCGCTTGATGATATAGCTCATATACTTCATAGTCTATATCTAACGTCGCATTAGGAACAAGAGCTGTCTCCGATAATATTCTACTTAAATCAATGAAATCGCTCGGTTTTCTTCTTATTGCAAAATTATATATATGATCACAATAACTACCTGAGTTCATGGTCAATATCTTTATTAAGCAGAATAGCTCATACAGTACTGTAGGTATAAACAACACCTTCAACTTTACTTTGTGAGTAGGAAAATAGTACAATAATCTTTCATTAAGCATCTTTTCTATAAATTGCTCCTCTGCATATGGCGCATTAGGAGTTAACACAGCCAACTCTTCTTCTCTTAATTTTGACCCTACACACATCGGCCATTGATATTTGAATATCGCCGAAGAAATAAGTTTTCCATAATCTCTACACTCTTTTTCATCCAGTGGAGAGATATATCCATCTGCCTCTTTAACAACAATAAGTTCTGATTTAATAGTCGATGAGAAGAAACAACACAGTAAACAAAAAAACAAACCTTTGTTATACATTATACGAGCCTTCCTATAACAACTTTTTTACTATTCAACGCTATAGATTTCAATATATAAAATTTCTATATTCAAAAACCACTATTTGTACATACATTAAAAAAACCATGCACAAGTTGTTGCTTAAACAAAGGACCTACGACAGCCTCAATGTTTTGCTACCATCATTATTAATGTTAATATTATAATCAGATTTTATACAAAGGACTGTTTATATCCTACTAATCAGTTTACCCGCAGCAAGCAAAAGCAGCAAAAGATAGAGCCCTTCTTATTAACAAAACACATAAAAAATGCCATTTGAGCTGCTACTTTTTCTAGCTTTACAACAAAAAACCCACCCGGATAAACCGAGTGGATCACAATTCATACTGTTTTATAAAGCTTATACGCCCATTAACTCTTAATTATTGCCCAAAAATAAACTGTGGATTATTTTCTGTTGGCATATAGTTAAATGCTTGAAGCCTATCTGCAGCATAAACAGGCAATGCCACATGAATCGTACGCAGCCCATCATGCTCATCCACAGACCCAGGTAAAGGTACACCAAATTCTGAATTAAAGGATGCTACAAACATCATTTGATGTCCTGAAAGAGGATTAACAAACTGTCGACCAAAGGTGTTATATCTAATGCCTTGTTTGTAAGCTGATAAATATTCAATAGCTTCATGTACCCTTGAAAGAGGCGTTAAATATATTCTATATCCAGTATCCGCCTTGAGCAACGCCATGCCATAATTTTTTTCAAATCTTTTTTCTTTTCCAATATGCAGTGACTGTGATTGCAACTCAGAAGTTCCAGGGATCATGCTCACCACAAACAAAATCATTTCTTCCTCATAATTAGGACAAGTAACCATGAGGTCAACAGCGCCTCTTTGATCAGTTACTGGCCATACTGGATGAACCAGCGCATTAAGTTGCTCTGCTTTTTGTTGCGTATCCTTATGACGCATACTATTTAGCTCAGCCATACGAGCTTTTTCTAGCATCTCTTGAGCAACGTCTTTACTATCAATGGCATTGATTAAATAAAAACTACTCAGCACTGTGCAATAAAGTATCCCTTTTATAAATCTTACAATATCCACGATATCTCCTTAATTATATATATTTTGCTACCATCATTATTAATGTTAATATTATAAAATGTTCATCATTTGCAATAAAATACTCTTGTCGGGGACTAATCTTGAATAACAACAACTTAACAATCGATCAAAGCTTCAGTGTTATCGGAATTACCCTGCGTACCACAAACAAAGCAGCTATTAACGATGGTTCCATTGCGCAACTATGGCAACAGTTCTTAACCGATGCCACTTACAGCAAAATACCCAACAAAATTGATGGTGCTTTAATTGCTGTGTATTATGATTTTGAAAATGATAAAAGCGGTCAATATACCGTATTGCTGGGTGCGCGCGTTTCATCAATTGAAACTATTCCTGCAGGCATGGTTGCACACAGCGTACCTACACAAAAAAGAATGGTCTTTACATCTGAGCGCGGACCAATACCCAATATCGTGTTTGACCTATGGAACAAAATCTGGAAATTAGAAAACGAGCGTAAAATTAATCGCAGCTATGATGCTGACTATGAGCTCTATGAAAATCTCAACCAAAATCCTGAAGAATCTGTAATGACTATTCATATCGGTGTGCAATAGAACAGTGTCTAGTTATACAAAATAACTTTTTAAATACTCTATAATTTCTTGATAACGAGAAAGTTTTTGAGTCGATTTGTGCACAACAATGCTTTTACCTTGACCTAACATTTGGCTACTCATTTTACAAAACAGATCATAATCTTCTTTTGAAAACAGAACAAAATAAACAGTAGATAAAGATGTCGTTTGATTTTTATGCAGATAATTTATCACCGTTTCTAACGCAATACGCGCTGCACGCTCTTTTGGAAATGCAAAAATAGCAGAGCTAATAAACGGAAATGCTATCGATTTTATAGCCACAGAGTCAGCTAAGGCAAGCGACGCCTCATACGCACCTGAAAGTAATGCGTCTTGTTGAGCTGAATTTTTTACCACGCGACAGTCAGGGCCCACAGCATGAATAATATATTGGATGCCACGATTTTTTAAATCAAAACTACCTGTTAATTTTGCTGATCCCGCAGGGCAACGAACGCCTTCAAGCAAAGAATACTCATCACAAGCTTGTTGTAATGCTTGCCATCCAGCTGCATTAAAAATTGCACCACATACACCAGCACCACCCAGCAACTGCTCATTTGCAGCATTAACAATACAGTCTGCATTTACTTTAGTAATATCACCTTGCATAATCACAATAGTGCTTGCACTCTGTGGCAGTTGAAATGTTCTGCTTACAGAACTTTGTATCGACACGGTTGCCAATAAAACAACGAAAAAACTACATAAAACTTTGTTCATATGTATGCTCACTTTGTTCATGCCAAACATAACAATAACTATTTTTTAATATTTACAGTGCCTTAACATTATAGGGTAGATTATTGTTTTTATAAAACTGCTGTAAAGATTTATATGCCGAAACGTCAATAATCAAATTATGATCACCACTATTCATGTAAACTACCGATACGTTCTCAAATCCCTGATCTTTAAATGCCTGATACAAAGCTTGTGTATGTGCAACAGGAACAAGACTATCACCCAGTTGGTGCAGTAACATAATCGGCAACTGTTTGTTTTTTATTTTTTTAATCGATTGCAGTGTACGCGCAGGAAGCTTCTTTAATTTTCGTAATAGTTTTTCCATAACAACCGCACCCACAGATGCAGGAGTCGCTACTAGAACTAATGCTTTCAGCGTCACAGGATTACACTCTCCAACATAATGAATCAACATCTCTGCTCCGCGAGAATGTCCAATTGCTACAAAACTCTTTTCCGTCAAAGCATAATCACACGTAACCTGATGCAAATCAGTTACATAACTACTTGGATTAAAAATAGCACTATACAAAGAATCGCGACTAAATACGGGCACACAAATATCTTCAATACCATGAGGTGCTAGTGGAAGATATCCCTGTTGTGCATTGATCGGACTATCACCCAGTCCATACGATGCCAGCACCGCCAAAGATCCATTATTTCCTGGATTAGAAATTATAACACCATGACACAAAATAAGTGTCATCAGCATTCCATAAATACGTATTATATTTTTCATAAATAAACCATCCCTTTTAAGAACCTTTACTAAATCTTTTTCAAGAGTGATATCAAGAAATTATAGTAACCAAGACAGGTAAACGAGCTCAGCCCAATGATATATTTTACCAGCGCTTTACAGTCCTCTTTAGGTGCATTAATTTCTAACTTTCCAAATAGTTTTCCACTGTTGTAAAATAACACAGTTGGAGTATTTATCACTCCGCACTCTTTTGCTTGTTCAGGATTTTTTTCAATGTTCATCATGGCTACTTTACCATGACTTCCCAGCTTTTCTATCAACTCTTGATAGATAGGATCAAGCATTTTGCAAACATCATTTTTATCCGAAACAGCAATCAAAACAACTGGTTTTTTATAATCAGTAATCTCTTTACTAAAATTAGCCTTAGTAATTTCCACAGGCACAACAACACGCCTTTTCACTGAATTAACAGAGATATCGGTAACAACCGCGCACAGCAATGTCATCACAATATCTTTTTTGCTTATCATAAATACGCCCTAATATTTAAACCCACATAAAACATCTATTCTATACTAAGCTTCACTATCTTTTTTATCTTTTCCTGTACAATAAAAACCCAATACCAAAAACAATAATGGTCGTTAAAAGTAGCACTAAATAGGTTAATAATTTTAACTTATATTCATGTGACATTTCTTGTAATTTTTGAGTATGTGATTCCTGTTTTACTTGTAAAGTTTGATCATGCAATTTTTGTATCTCCGCGTCTCTAGCAAGAACTTTTGTCTGCACTAGTTTTTCTTGATCAATACTACGCACAACAGCTTGCAAACCATTAGGATTATTCATCGCCATTTTTGCATATATTTTTGCTTGACCAGTTGTATAACCCATATCTTTAAATGTTTGGATATACTCTTTATATTGTTTCTTTTCCTTTTGATGATGAACAATCGCTGCAATACCACAACCGATACCAAAAGCACTTCCAACTACTACGTCAGCAATTGTTGGTTCTTGATACACGACTACAGGTGCTGGTTGATACCAAACCCAACGGGCACTTAGTGAAATTGAACAAATTTGCAAAGCACACAAAAGCATTAACTTTAAATTGAATCTATTATTAATTTTCATAGTAAACCTCCATTTAAAACAAGCAATTTAGACAGATTTCTTCATTTTCTTGTTATATCTAATAAGTGTACTAAAACCAGTCTGGATCAACAAAAGCCCTAACTGCTGTTTTTAGTAAAGCACGCAAAAACGCCCTTTTTAAGGGGTATAAAACTTTCGCTTAATCAAAAAAATAACCACCCAACAAGATCACCATCTTTTATAAACCATGTTCATACCCATCACGCCAACTCAAGCTGTTGACAAAATAACCATCACTGCGATACTCTACTTTGTAATGTTACTTAACTAATTGTTAAAGGAGGATTTGCCATGAAATCGCAAATTACCGACTTTTTTATCAAAATACCCCTGTCGATACCAGATACTGACATGCAGGTTTCTTCTGATTCTATTTCATTGATTTCATCTCTCAATTCTGTCCACGGCTCTCGCCACCATCGTCGCCATTGGCGTCATTAATTTTTCCAACATTTTCTGTTGGGCTACCCAATTTTTCACTTTTTAATATTTAATAATTTTTAATTTAGCATTTGGATCGTCTGCTTTTTGCGGGCACGAAACACCTCGATAACTTCTTGAAGGCAAATATCTTTTTGTATTTGTTTGTTCTTCATAGAAGATACACCTCTTTTTGCACCCTAATGGGTAAATAAAGTTTGTTTTCTTGCCGCGCGCAATGCCCCCAAAACGGCATCGCCCATTTGCGCACAAGGATCCTTATCATGAATTTTATAAAAATAAGCCTTATGGCTACGGCCCTTATCGTCTTTTGTAATTCCACACAAAGTGCAGATCTGTTTGGTCGAAACTTAACTGGCAAAAAAGCATCGATAGACCAGTACATACAAGAACTCAAGATTGTAAGACTCAGCTCTCAAGTTCTACAAAGAACCATTGCTGCTATACTGAGCTTACAATATCAATCCCTTGATGGAACCGTTGGAGATTGCAAATGCCAAACTCGCACTTCCATGCTACTTGATTTTGCAACTCTTTTTAAAAAGAAGAGCCCAGAACTTCAAGAAGATTTTAACCAATTACAACAAATAGAACAAACAGCAACGACCATAGTGAATGAAATAGCACCACAAAAACCAACAATGAGTGCTGAGTCTACAGCAGCTCCAACAATGTCTCATTCCGCAAGACAAGCCCTTTCAATGCAACTAAAAGAAAAAAATCTCCAAGAAGTATTCTCTGAAAAGCAACTACTTTATACACCATCACCAGAACTAAAAGTAGCTGCGCAATGTTTTATAACCACACCAGAAAACCAAGCAATGGCAAATAGTGATCTTGCCAAATCAGCAACAGAAAACTTGATAAAACAATGCAAAACAGAACTCTGCTCACAATCAATTGCACATGAACAAGCATTAGCAAAACAATATTGCGAACAAGATGTACGTACTGCATTAACTTATGTTGCACAAAAAGGACAAACGAGCATGACAGGATTTTTCCCTGCTATCAAACCAGTGCTGGCCAAGATGGTAGCTGCACGACAAGCAATCCAACTACAACAAGAAACATACTGCTCTGATTGTAGTGGCTTGCAAGATACCAGCAGATATTGCTTTGCGTCGGATGGCCAGAAATTTCTACCAACTAAAACACTCCCACCAGATGAGGTTGTTATGGTAGTCGAAGGTAATCAGTATGAAGGATCTGTTGATGCTTTAAAAACAAAGCTGGGCATTGATCCTAAAACAACGTATATTCCATCTGATTACAAAAGACCATGCACATGTACAACTAAGCCACCAAGAAAACCACTCGTTCTTCCCATCGAAGAGATATTACTACGTGGCGCAGCAGAACACGCTCAATACATCACGGGTGAACCAATTCCTTTTGAATCATTAGGAATTCAAGGATCAAATTTAGAACAAGAATATATGTCACGACGCCAAGCTGCTGGCTTTGGAATTGAAAACATGTCCTGCTTTTGTATTGATCACATATATCCCGCTTTACCAAAAAGATAATAATGAATTTTGATACCTCAAAGGAACAACCGTGTCACAAAAAATCATAAAACACAACTGGTTACAACTTGCCACCATTCAAGTTGCAGGAGCTATCTGTTTACCGATCTTAATGATCGGTGAACAGCTGGGCAGAACTTATGGCTTTAAAACAGCAATCATCTCAATTGTGCTTGGTAACAGTTTCTTGTTTGCGCTCGCAATTATTACCGTACTCATGGCATATCAATTTAAAGAATATACCATTCAAAATGCTATTCGATATTTTGGTAGCTCCGGAACTAAGCTACTCGGATGCAACATGCTACTAAGCTTAACAGGATGGTTTGCGATTCAGTTAAATTTAATATCGCTAAGTATCGAAAAAAGCTGTTTACTGCTGCTGGGTTATAATATTCCCATTATCATCTTAAATATTATCATCGGTTCTTGTATTACCATTGCATCACTTTTTGGACTTGAATCAATTAAAAAACTCGCAAGCATCAGTATGCCATTTTTTATCGGAACTATGGCAATAGCGCTACTACAAGCTCTGCAAAATCCAACCGTAACGCCCACCAACATCATCAATTCATATCAAGGTATATCACTCGTGATCGCAAGTGCTATCATGGCAGTTATTGATTTGCCAACCTATTATCGTTTTGCAAAATCAAGCAAGGATAGTATCATCAGTGTCTTTATTTTATTTATCATCACCGTGCCACTACTTGAAATCATAGGAGCATACATAGCGCTGCACAATACTGGTACCAATATTTTAGAAACACTGACCGCACACCACAATACTTTGTGGCAACTATGGGTATTTTTATTTTTAATACTCGCTGGTTGGACCACCAACAATATGAATTTATACTCTGCAACCACAGCGCTGCAAACCATTGCTCCAAAGTTGAATTATACTACCCAAACATTGCTACTTGGTTGTGCAGGTACTGCACTGTCATGCTTTGATCTTCTTCAAAATTTAGAACCACTCCTGAACGGTATTGGTATTTTAATCAGCAGCATGGGCGGCGTTATAATCACCAACTTTTTACGCCAAAAATATATTGTTAAAGCACAGGGCTATGCATTCTTTGTAAAAAATATTATAGCTTGGACCATTGGTTCAACAGTTGGCTTTCTCACATTTTTTGGTTATATCTCACTGACCAATTTTGATATCATTGATGCATACTGTATAGCAACTATTGCAACAGGCATCATTCAATATTTTAGATAGGTAACGATTATGAAAACATATACAGAAATTACTCAAGCTGAGTTGCAAGCTCTAGCAATCGGAGCAAACATTCTCGGTTCTGGTGGCGGTGGCGATACTGCATTTCTACTGCTCATGGCGCAAAGAATGTTTCAACATAAAAAACCAGTCAAGCTCATCCAACTAGAAGACCTACAACCCGATGATTTAATTGTTCCTGTCGCGCACATTGGTGCACCACTCGTTGAACAGGAAAAAATGCCAAATAGCAAAGAGTTCATACCTATTTTTAAACAAATAGAAAAACAGTTTGGCAAAAAACCAACAGCACTTATGGCTGGAGAAATAGGCGGGGCTAATGGCCTCACACCTTTTATTGTCGCACAACAACTTGATCTACCAGTAATTGACGCTGATGGTATGGGCCGTGCATTTCCCGAACTACAAATGTGTTCTTTTTTCCTGCATAACGTTGAAGCAACTCCAACATTTATTGCCAGCAGTTCAGGTACTACGGTGACCATCACAACAGAAAAACCAAATCAAAACATAGAAAACATTGCTCGAAATGTTACCGTTGCTTTTGGGTCAAACGCAGTCATGGCAATTTATACCATGAATGGACTACAAGTACAAAGTTCTGTTATTGCCGGCACAGTATCGCAAGCAATCAACATTGGACAAACTATCCTGCATGCACAAACTAACCATCAGGATCCAGTGCAAGCGCTGTGCCATGCGACCAATGCAACGCTGCTTACCATAGGAACCATTGTGGATATCGAGCAAAAGATTGATCAAGGTTTTTTAAAAGGAACAGTTACCATCCAAAACCACCAAAAACAAACATGTACCATCCAGTATCAAAATGAAAACCTTATTGCTCATATGCATAAAGCCATTGTAGCAACAACACCTGACATCATTTCTATTATTGATGCCCAGTCAGGACGAGCTATTACCTCTGAAGCGTTACGCTTTGGCATAGAAGTTGCCGTTGTCGTAATTCCTGCACCAACTATCTGGACAACGCCAGAAGGATTACGTCTAGTCGGCCCTGAGTATTTTGGCTATGGCATAACTTATAAACCATGCAGTTACCAAGGAAACATTTAATGAAAAAATATATTATTGGAATCGATATTGGCGGCACCAATACGGATGCCGTAATTATTGATGCGCAAAAAAAGATTCTCGCATTTTACAAAACACCAACAACATCTCCACTTTCAGATGGACTACGTACTGCACTACAAACAGTCTGTGATCAAGCTCAAATTGCACCCAGCATGGTACAGCGAATTTTAATTGGTACAACACAAGCAACGAATGCACTGCTGCAAAATTCTAATCTGCTTAAAGTTGGAGTAATTCGTCTTGCAACAGATTGCACAAATGCTTTACCACCTTTTTGTACATGGCCAGAAAATCTCACCACAAATAATAACGCTGGATTTGCAATTGTTTCTGGTGGCTATGAATGTGACGGTCAGGAAATTAGCCCTATCAATCCTGACGAAATCAAAAAGGCCGTACAACAATTACTGCAAAATGGTATGCAAAGCTTGGCAATTGTAGGCGTTTTCTCACCTCTCAACGCAACACAAGAAGAACAAGCAGCGCTCGTTTGTAGAAATATTTTAGGCATGGATTTTCCCATATCGCTGTCACATACCATTGGTGGCATTAATTTTCTAGAACGTGAAAACGCAACGATCATCAATAGTACCTTAAAAGATTGCATGAAACAGGGATTTCAATCCTTTCAGCAAATTGCAAACGAGAATGGATTTGATTGCGACATTAACATTACCCAAAATAATGGAACTATCATTTCACTCGCAGATGCTACGCAGTATCCAGTGCTCACAATCTCTTCAGGGCCTACTAATTCTTTTATTGGAGCACTGCAACTTACGGGACTGCAAGATGCTATCTTTGTCGATATTGGCGGAACATCGACCGATATTGGAATAGCCTTGCATGGTTTTGCGCGCCGATCACTCTGCTCGTCATCGATTGCTGAAATTCCACTCAACTTTGCAATGCCCGATGTTATTTCTGTACCGATCGGAGGTGGCAGCTATATCCAAGAAAAAGACGATATCGTCTCAATTGATTCCCAAAGTTGCGCCAAAAGCTTACTCACTGAAAGCTTAGTGTTTGGCGGAACGCGCATGACACTGACTGATATAGCAGTTGCAAAAAAATTCATCACACTGCCACATGCAAAAAATCCAACGCCAGCAGTCAAACCTGCAACAGCGGATTACGTATTCGATTATGTAGAAAAAAAGATTTTACAGCTATGCGCTCAAATGGCTGGTAAATATAAAAATCTACCCATCGTGTTAATTGGTGGTGGCGCAAAGCTATTTAACAACAGTCCTTTAGCACAAAAAGTACAGATTCCAGAACTTGCACCCGTTGCAAATGCGCTAGGCGCTGCACTTGCACAAGTGTCGGGAACTGTTGATACCGTTGTGCCACTTCAGGATCGAGAAAAAACATTAGAGGTTTTAACGCAACAAGCAAAACTTAAGGCTATCAATGCTGGTGCCGATAAAGAAACCTTACAAGTGGTTGAACAACAAATTATTCCGTATCACTATACAACTAATAATTTAACGCGTATCAAAATCACCGTAACAGGTGATTTGCGATACTGTTAAAACAGGCAACAGCTTTATAAATAATCAAAAAAAGATGGTATAATACAAATATCAAGACCCTTAAAATGAACGGAATGTTATGATGAAAAACAAATCAATAAAAACAATAATTGCTCTACTGTTTTGCGCGAGCAACCTACATCCGCAAGATCAGAAGAAAGCCGAACTCTACAAAAAACAGATCACCGAAATAGCCCTCAAAGCAGTTCGTACTCGTGCTGTTTTTCACATGTCTCGTTATGCATCAAGGCTACTTTATGGCAATGCCTTTACGTTTCATCAAATAGCTGGTGATGCTGTCACAAAAAAAGATAATGCCCTGAAATCTAATGGAATTTTTATTAAAAAAGATAACTCAGGTGCTATTATAGCCATCAACGATGGCAAACAAACACCCCTGGCACTTGGCAGTATTCCATCAACCATACAAGACATGAACCGACTAACCAGCGAACTATGCAATCATGTCGATGCTCATAAAGCAATTGAAATTTTAACACTCAATGAAGATTGGGAAATTAAAACATCAGGCCTTGCGCAATTAGTTCAAAACCATAACAACATTGTACAGCTAAAATATCCAACACCTGATTTATCATCACCATCACTTATTGATGTAATTCGTGCTGTTTATGCACTTGAAACACGTGATACACGCAACGCCCAAGTTTGCCTGGTTCACTGCAAAGCTGGGCGCGGACGTAGCGCAACCGTAATTGCTGCATATCTTACTCACATTATCCACCAAGCAAACCAAACAGCAACTCCTGAGCAAATCATTGCTTATCTGGTAAAATGCAGATCGCTAGTACATCTAAGCACACAACAAAGAGAACTGTTAGAGCTATTTATCAAGCAACTGCAAGAAGCTGGTACTTTGCAAAATCTGTATGAAAAAAATCGCGAAGCTATCAATGCTCGAGAGCTGATGTTAGCTCAAAAATAATACCGTAAATATTTCTCTTAAAAAGAAGAAGGCCCCTCATCTGCAAGGAGCCTTCTTCTTTTTAGTATTATTTTCTTGAATTATGAAAGATCATATAACTATAATTACATGAATGATGTTTTATAAAAGATAGGAAATAAATATGAATATCAAAAATATGTCTAAAAACGAAATGATATATTATTTTGTGTTGTGCTGCCTAGCTGTTGTTATTATCTCTTCTGCATGGGAAGACGGTATCAACAGAAAATTAATCACAACAATAATCGGTATGTTCTTCTTTCAAGCGTATTTATATTGCCAACTATTTCATCGCAACTGCGTCACGAAGTAATGCGAATATCAAAAACATTTATCAACTCAAAGCTTTAATCACTGCAAGCATACTTGAGCCTTGTCCATCACCACGATGATAGATATCATTATTGTAATTCTTACTAATCAACCCAACAAATCCTGGTGATAATTTAATCTTTTTATTTTTTTCTAAATATTTATGTTGCTTAATATGTTCTGAAGCAAAAACAAAATACTGACCCTTCACTCGAGAAATATTGGATTCAGTTGCCCGAGCATCCTGGATAATTTTTATAAGATCTTGGGCATTCACCCACGCAAATTCATCAGGTTCTGCACCAATGCTACTTGCACGATTAAACCGTAAACCTGATGTCAAACTCGCCCTTTTTAAAGCAATATCACTTAACCATGATTGCGTTCCATGTGCAGTTACATCCCAAAAAAAGATAGTATAATTTGATTTTTGATTAACCGCAGACAAACAAACAAGCCCTTGTTTGATAATCTCTTTTGACACACAATCAATCGCTTTTTTCGAAAACTTTTCATTAATAGATCCCCAAGAACTATACACACGTCCTGCAAGCATAGATCGCACCGGAATATAAACTAATTCTTCCAAGGCTTCTCGAACCGCTCCTCTTAAAGAAATAGTTGTTGATAAAGCTTGTCGTTGTTGATGCGACAGTTGATCAATCTGTTTTTCATCAAATCCATCGATAGTCCTATGACCACGATCACCAATAGTCCCGGCTGGAAATTCAAACCCTTGACGATACAATTGACGCTGTGTTGGATCTTTCACCAGCAAAAATTCGAGCTCACCCTGACTGTTATATCGATAACATCCTAAGCCACCACCAACAGCAGTAATTTGTGGCACATAAAGCGCCAATAGGCCAAATAACATCAAAATAATTTTATTGAAATTCATACAAAATCTCATCATGCATTATACTTTTCAACCTAAAAACCCACATAATTGACGGTATTTAACCATTATATTAAGGGTATCAAAACAATGATTTCTCGCAAAAGGCGATACTGCTTTTATTGTGAAAACGATGACACAGTGGCCCTTAAAGCCATTTTTCAATATGAAAATCTATCTAACGCTTGCGCAGTGCATCATACATATCATGAGTAAGATCTTTAACAATCATCGAAACGGTTGAAGAAGAAGCAGGCGATGTAGTCAAAGCCCACTTAATATGGATATAATACAAACGCGTTGTTAATTCTTCTTGAAATTTTGCAACATCTTCATCTTTCAACACAATACCAGCATCCCTACAATATTGAGACAATATCTGTATCGCTATCTGTACCTTAACAAACGCAGAAAAATGCTTTATTTTCTCTTTTAAATCCATGCTCTTTTTAAAAACAGTCAACTCAACATTTTCATCCTCTTTGACAATATCTGAGCTCATACATTTTTCAGAAAAACTATCTAATTCTATAAACAACAAACGCTGAAGCTCTCGCCAATGCTTACCCTTTAAAACTCGAGCTATCTCATGATGCAAAGTCCCTGGAGTTTTAGATTCCATAAGAACATTCTCAACATATTTGCTTGATACTAAGTTTGTAATTTTTTTGACTGAGAAAATACCAATACTAACACCAAACACAAACTTGCATGTCTTTACCATTTTTGCTTGATACCAAGCAAACGCCTGCTCTCTGCGAAACCACTCTTGTTCCCATTCACTATCCCGCTCGATCTCTGGAAAAATGTGCTTTAAAGGTTGACTATGCTCAACAGAAAAATCCTGTCCTTCATGAGCATGAACAGATACATTTTTTATATAATCATGAGTGCTCGGTAATTGATGCGGCGACGATTGATCTTTTAAATATCGAATAGAAGAAGGAACCTGAGGCAAAACAACACTGCCAACCCTAGAAGCATATTTCCTTGCCATACCAAAACACAATGAAACTTGTAGTAAACATATGAAAAAAATAAAACGATTTAATCGTGCACTCTGAACCAACATAACACTCTCCCTGTTTTTACCACACCCCAACACAGACACCAAATTAATAAAACCTGTATCACTAAGTCAATTGTTCAAAAACTCGCCAACTAACAAACCCCATCCCTATGCGTTACTTTGCAACTAGCCACATTCAGACTTTTTCATAAATCTCTCGTTTAATTTTACCGATTTATGCATTTAATTGTCGGCACTAATAGTTATGCTGGAATTTTTTTTGGATCAATTTTTAAAAGATTTGGTTTAATTTCAGCAATGATAGCTCACATGCTCTTTCATATCACCTGGTTTGTACTATCTTCAATCAATTGCTTTTGATGATACATGAAAAAACCACCTGATCACTCAGGTGGTTTTTAATTTTACACGATGCTTTAATTCATCATTTTTCAATCAACTATTTCTGCGATGTTTGATCAGGCACAACATCATTTTCAAGATCGAAACATTTGAGTCGTTCGTAGATTTTCGATAAAGAATCCATTCTCTCTTGCTCTGGTCTATCCAAAGATCTATGTCGTAACTTTAAAAGTTCAAACATGATCTTTGCGCATGCTTCTCGTCGAACATCTGTAACTGTTACTTTTTTTATTTCTAACTTGTCAGTATCGCCAACTCGATATGTATACGTAAAAGAATGTGGCGACGTTCCGACCTGATACGAACGAACTTCCTGAGGTCCAGTAAATAATGCGTTCACACATGCTGAGCTCACTGCTAGAACTAACGATAAACATAATTTTTTATACATATTTCACCCAGATGTTTTATTAAGTTCAAATTATCAAAGCAACTATAACAAAAAACATGCGCAAAACAAGACTTGTTTAACTCAATTTACTCATGATTTGTTTTTTCTATGACATTCTTTTGATTGACTGGATCGTCTCTTCTAAAGCCTGTAAAAAAAGAGAACGTTTCCGCTTGGAGAAGGTAGAATTATAAGTTGGCGCTATTCCTGTTTCACGCAGATATGCACGCAATTCACGCATTGCTTTTGCAGCACCGATATTGTTATCATTAAACACTTTGCCTGTTGGGCTAATTGCTCGCGCACCCTTTTTCAGGCAACGATCTGCCAGTAAGATATCAACCGTAACAACAATATCGCCAATAGTTATATGCTCGCAAATCCAATTATCCGCCGCATCTAGATCAGAACCAACCTGTATTTTATGTACATTATCATCAACATGCATATTAAGGCGACTGTTACTAACAAGATAAACCTGCAAACTATGTCGCATGGCTATGCGAAAAATATCGTCTTTAACAGGGCAAGCATCAGCATCTATGTAGATAATTAACATTCATAAACTTTCTAGGTATAAAGAGTCATTAATCCTTGAGAATAACAATCAAAATTAGCAAGTTGAAGATTTATTTAAAAAATCTAACGTTATTACTGGTCATTTCAGAAGAAAGAATTACCAACAACGAGTGTTGCAATCTTTACACGCCTCAAAACGTTTACAATACTTTTAGATTTTACACATAAAAAAATCCACCCATTTGGTTGAGTGGATTTTTTATATATAAATTTAGTGGCGTCCCTAAGGGGATTTGAACCCCTGTCTTCACCGTGAAAGGGTGACGTCCTGGACCGGGCTAGACGATAGGGACGCATATATTGTGATACATCACAATTTATTTTCAATTTTAATTACTATGTTTCATAGTAAATCACCATTTTATGTAAAATGGTGAGCCGCGTTGGAATCGAACCAACGACCCACAGCTTAAAAGGCTGTTGCTCTACCGACTGAGCTAGCGGCTCTCGCTGCATATTTCAACTATTCTTTTAAAGTCATAAGAGATGAATTATAAAGAAGATTTTTTGCAAAGATATTAATAAAGTACTAATCTAAGCGTTTATTGTCAAGAAAAATGAATAAAAATTACGATAACATCACGTATGCAACGTAACAATAAATAAATATTCCTAAAATATCCATCACCGTTGCAAGAACCGGACCCGCAGAAAACGCAGGGTCAATTTTAAGTCTTTTCAAGACTACCGGCAAACAGGCTCCCAAAAGCACCGACATCAGAACAATAAGCCCCAGCGCAATACTCACCACAATACTACCCAATAAATCACCGTGTAATAGGTACACTCGACCAAACGCAACTGTAGCTAAAATAACGGCCAGTAAGAATCCAATAATAAATTCTCGGCGAATAAATTTTAAAGTGTTGCTATCGTTAATATCGCCCGATGACATACCTTGAATAGCAATAGCTGATGTTTGCCCACTCGTATTTCCACCGGTACTAACCAGCATGGCAAAAAACATAATCAAAAATGGTGAAAGCACTGATTCATAATGACCAACAATAATACTGGTAACCGATTCAAAGATCAAAAGGACACCCAAAATAAAACTACGTTGATATAATAAATACCAAAATGGAACTTCAAAATATGAGGTTGTTACGGGAGCCGCAGACATACGCTGTACATCCTCGGTAGCCTCTTGCTGAATAACATCAATGAGCGTATCTTCAGGTATCACGCCCAATAGATACATCTGCTCATTAACTACAGGAACAGTAAGCATTCCATAGTGAACCATTTTCTTTGCGATCTGCTCCTGGTCAACTTCTGCAAGCGCAACATATGGAACCTGCTTTAGAATTGTTCCCAGTCGCGTCTGAGCCGAACGCAAAACAAGATCTTCCAAATTAATATACCCAACGAGCTTATTCTGTTGATCTGTTACATATATCTGACGATGCAAATCAATATTAGGCTTAATACGTTGCAACAAACTCACCGCTTTTCCAACAGTCATATCTTGCATCAAGGTAATAAAATCAAGAGTCATGATTCCTCCGGCACTGTCCGCAGGAAACTTAAGAAGCGAAAGAACTTTTTGACGATCTTTTTTATGTAGAATTTCTAAGCATTTTTTAAGGTCTTTATCCGACAACTGATCAAAAATATCGGTCAAATCATCAATCGGCGTTTGACGCAAAATAAATGCTTTATGAACATCATCTAAAAATAAAAGTATTTTTTCTTTATCATAATCAGACAGCTCTTCAAATAGCTCAAGCTGCTTGGGCTGTGAAAGCTTTAAAAATAGATGAGCGAATTGCTGATCAGAGACATAGGTCAGAATTTGAGCACTATCTGCAGGATGCATTTCTAAAAATGATTGCCAAAGAGATCTTCCTAGGTCTGTACTGCCAGCTATCACTTCATCAACGTGATGCACTATCAGTTCAGCAGTATTCGTATGTTTTGGGTCCATAGGAAACTCCTTATAAAGTCACTCTTAATCTTGTTTCATGCATGATTATAGCTTAATACATATCAGCTAATAAAGATACTTGGATATTTCTACTATAAAACTTTTCCCCTAAAAGGTATTCTGAAGCACACCATTTGACGATGCTCTCATATTGCCTTATAGTAAGAATGGTAGCAATTTTGCGTACAGATAAGCCTTTGAGGCTTATTTTCACTTAAAAAGACAGAATTTGTAAATTAGTCGAGGTAAAAATGGAAAATGGGTGGATCAAACAAGGAAGCTCTTTTACGTTAATTGCTCAGCAAGAGCATATCGGACAAAGAATCGACAAATTTATCACGCAGCACTTCCAACAATATTCTCGCTCTTTTTTACAAAGACTATTTGAACAGAACCAAGTGATTGTTAACCAGAACAAAAGCGTCAAGCCAAGCTATACCCTTAAACAAGGTGATAGCATCTCGGTTCATTTCCCAGAAGAAAAAACTGAAAAAACAGTCAAAGAAATTCCCGATGACCTTCAAGTCACCATTATCGCCAAAGAAGAAGACTTTTTAATTGTCAGCAAACCTGCTGGCCTTGTTGTTCATGCACCAAGCACCAATTATGAAGAGATCACCCTAAGCGACTGGGTAACGCAAACACATAAAGAAATTGCACACGTAGGACTCGTTGATCGTCCCGGCATCGTACATCGACTCGATAAAGATACATCAGGGCTCATGATCATTCCTCGTACTAACCAAGCTCATAGTACCTTTACTGACATGTTTAAAAATCGTCAGATCCATAAAACATATCTTGGCATCTTGCTTGGACATCCACCAGCAAGCGGACTAATTGATTTTTATATCGGACGTCACCCAACCATTAGAAACAAAATGCATCATTTTACCGATGCAACCAAACGACCTACCAGCAGAACAGCTGTCACTCACTATGAAGTTTTGCAATACTTTAAAGAATATTCACTTCTCAAAATTGAACCTGTAACAGGCCGAACACATCAGATTCGTGTTCACTTTGCTGCACTTGGTTATCCACTACTTGCAGATTACCTGTACGGAACAAAATCAAAAATATTAAAACGACATGCACTTCATGCACATAAATTAGAGTTTGAGTATAAAGGCAAAGCGTATAGCTTCACATCTGAGCTAGAACCAGATTTACAAAACATTATCGACACGATCGAAAAGTTACCTGAATCTAACGTTCAACATTAGAAGCAACCGTTTCTATTTCCAAAAGATCACATTCGCCATCAAAATTCACGATCGATCGTCCGACCGTTAATCGTTGCAATAAATTTTCAAAACATTGCTTGTACTGCTGTATTGCTCCGACATCATCCACCACGATCACGTTTTCATCATGAAGCCTTGAAGCTGAAGCAGTACAATTGTACGATCCTGTCCAAAGCAAACTTTTTTGCGTTTCAACATTTCGTCCAAAAATAAAAAACTTATGATGCATAATCGGCATCAAAAAAGCATTAATACTATCCGCGGCATGCACCACAACTTCTATACCGTTATTGCGCAGATAAATACCTTTACCATACTTTTCACCCATAGAAATTTGATCAACCACAATACGTACTTTGACACCACGCACATGAGCACCCAGCAGCGCATCGGCGATCGTTTTTTCACTAAACATATAAACCGCACAATCGATTGATAAACGCTCTTGATTGATAAGCTCGATCAGCTTTGCTTTAATATCATCACGAGGACGAAAATAAACCGTACATAAAGAAAAAATAGTTTGCGTACAAACGCACAGCACCATCAGAAAATATAATCTTCGCTTCACACTCTTCCCTTACTAAGCAAATGCAACTTTGTGCTTATGAAAACTTCCAAGAGAATTCAACTTCTCCACCATAAGTACTTGGACCATCTTTTTGTAGACGCAGCGTCACATCATCTGCAACATCATAATCTATATCAAAACGCGTATCTTCAACGTGCGTAGAAAAGTTTGTATCTATTTTTCCATGTAAACGCTCTGATGCATCTATTTCAAAAATGCCACGCATACCCCCGCGTTCAGCTTGACTTGTAAACTGCGGTAAAAACCGAACATATTTTAACGATTGCAGCACGCGATCAAAAACTGCCTTCAACTTTGTTTTCGACATCGCAGGTCCAAACATAATCTCTTGTAATTTTTGTGTTAAAAAAGCAGGAACCATTAAGCTCAACGATTGGTCTTCAACACCCAACATTAATAATGACAATATTTGTTCCTCGCTTAAATGTGGCTGCGATTCAAATTGAATGTGAGGATCAAGCGCACTACCCCATGCGCGAAGTGAGACAACATAACGCTTTAATTTACCACGAGCATTTAATTCGAAAACAGGATCGAGTGGTTGTTCAGGTACTAATACAACTTTACCACCGATAATGCTCAGCGGCTTATACGGAAAGTGCAATGTTCCATCCACAATTTCAACCGCTCCGGAAACTAACGGTTTTTGAAGTGTACCGTAAATAGAAAGTTCTATCATTGCCCGTGCAGACATAAACGATGTTTTAATCGAAAGAGCATCATGCATTAAAATGCCAATATCAAACGTCACATTATCTGGTAATGTTTGCAGTGATGATCCAGCAGCAACTTGTTGCATCATTTCATGAAACTCTGGTGATAGAATATTTTCACGCACTTCAGCTTTATGAAGTAATAACTTACCCTCAACATGATACGGCTTATCTTGCTCATAGCGACTCATCAAAACACGACCCGACAGCAAACCATAGATTCCCTTATTCCAACTCATCATTACTTTATCAAAAATGATCGGCACATGCACAGCGGTGCAGTTCAAATATTTATCAAACCAAAATGTTGCACGCTGACAAAACATAAGTCCTTCATACCACTCTACGACGACATCCTTAAGCACTATGTTTTTTTTGTAGAAATCAACTTCACATGATGCACTTAAATTCTGAATCACGTTATACACATACGGAACCCTAATGTGAGCATAGTGCGTTTGCACTGTTGCATGCCACACTCCATCTTTAACGTATCCACGACCTACAAAAGAACCCTCTTGAGCAAAAGACATCTTAAAAGGTTCTGGTACTAATGATTTAATAATTGCAAAATCTACAGCTCCGACAATGTACGTATGATCACTTTCATCAGTTGAGAAATCAACTAACAACTCTTGCTGCTTGTTAAACAGCTGAAACGACTTAAATATAATTTCAGGAGCAAATTGTAACTGACCATGATAGGTCAAATCATCTATGGTTCCCTCACCATGCAGCATACCATCTTTACTGTAAAACGATCCCTGAATGGTATGTTGCAACTGCGTAATCATGTGCTCTGCTGCAACTGTGTATACACCATGCAAATTACCATCAGCATCACGCCTTACTTGAGCACTACAACCACCTGGCTGAATAGTCCAACCATTCGATTGTAAAATTTCTAACGCAACAATATTTTCTACATGCATTGTTTGATGATCATCAAACAATTGTAAATCAACCTTCATCCAATCTTTATCGTTCATGTGAAATACACCCGAACAACCATGTTGATTTTGATCCTGAATAGTAAATTTTCCACCCGGCATAATAGGCTTTGATTTATACAACAACTCCTGAAGTAATACAGAAACCTGCAATGTTTGGAATATGTTGTAAGCATCAAGCTTAACCTCTATCCCTACAAACCCCGCAAAGTTCGTCACAAATTCTGGCACCGCAAAATGATGGAAAATATCTGGTGTTGCTTGTACGCGCATATCACACCAACAATGCTGCCCACTACATTCAATATTAATTGGATCAATGACAACCGACCCATCTTCTGTTTTTACCGTAACTTCACCACGACCATGTTGCATAGACCCAGCCAAGAATCCTGGTATCTCAGTTCCTGATGCATTAAGAATATAGTTCATTTGCAAATCACCACGCAACTGTTGAGCTATCTGCGTGTACGGCAATTCACAAACCAAAGACCCCGTGATCTGCTCAACGCTCATACCATCATGATACCAAACAATACCATTTTGCAGATATGCCTGCATCTTAACAACACTAGCATTACTTTGCATATTGGACACGTATGGTATTTGAACATATAGTCCATCACTTGCCCGCTTAAGATAAAGTAACCCGTCTCGAACCGAAATACTTTCATACGCAATCCAGGTTGATCCGATTTTAGTAAACATTTGCCTCAAGAATACAGATAATTTTTCTGGCGTATGCTCAAACAGTTCCATCATAATAACATGATCAAACTGCATCGTAACCTTTAAAGCCCTACCAAGCAAGAGTGACCACCAAGAACCTTTAACAGTAACTTTTTCAGCCATTATCGACCAACTTTGCTCATCAAGCTCTGATGCAACATCAGGCAGCGATGAAATATGTACTGTGGATATCTGAGCGTGACATGACAACCAGTCTATCGAATCAATATTACAGCGAAACTGCAAACCCATTTCTTGGCGAAATTGCTCTTCAATTCTCATTTGCACAAAGCTGCGAAAGCGTTGCGTAGAAGCTAAATACACCATGGCAATACAGCTACCCAGCAACAACCCAAGTAGTACGTGTAAAACTATTTTAAACCTAGAAACCCAAGCGGTTTTCATAGCCATCAATCCTCAACATCAAACGATATGTTTCATCAGTTAGTATACACGAAGAAAAATTCCACCATACCGGCACAATATATTTTACATACCGTAGCGATTAATAGCCCACTTCTTCTTGTGATGATGCAACCGACAAAACTTCCTCGATCGTTGTTATTCCTTGCTCAATTTTAGCAATTCCATCTTGTACTAAAAGCGTCATACCATCACTGACGGCTTGCTCTTTAATCTTTAAAGCGTCTGCTCGCTGTACCACCAACTGAGCAATAGCCGGAGACATCGCCATAATTTCAAATATTGGAATTCGTCCAGCATACCCAGAGTTCATACATTTGATACAACCCACAGCATGATAGAAAACTACTTTTTTTGCATCTTCAGGACTCATTCCAATCGAACGCAGGGCACTCGCATCGGGCGTATAAATCTGCTTACATGCGTCACACAGCTTACGCACCAAGCGTTGCGCTAAAATAGCAGTGATTGATGATGCAATCAGAAACGGCTCAATGCCCATATCAAGCAAACGAGTAATCGTTGCTGGAGCACTGTTGGTATGAATAGTACTAAACACTAAATGACCCGTAAGCGATGCTTGTATCGCAATCGACACAGTCTCGGTATCACGAGCCTCCCCAATCATGACAATATCGGGGTCTTGACGCAAGATAGAGCGAAGGGCCGCAGCAAATGTTAAGCCGATTTTTTCATTCACCTGAACCTGATTAATCCCCTGAATTTGATACTCAACAGGATCCTCTACCGTGATCAAATTAACCTCCGAAGAGTTTACACGTGATAATATTGCATACAGTGTCGTGGTTTTACCAGAACCGGTTGGTCCAGATACTAAAATAATCCCGTTAGGCTGAACAATGCTATGCTCAAGCACCGTAAAGTCTCGCTTCGAAAAACCAAGAGATTCTAATTTTACAAACGTTTTTGATTTATCCAGCAAACGCATCACCACCCGCTCACCATGAACAACAGGCAGAACCGACACACGAATATCAATCTCTTTACCCGCAACCTTAATCTCAATACGACCATCTTGCGGCTTACGCTTTTCAGCAATGTTTAAATTGGCCATAATCTTAAGACGAGATATCAAGGCGCTTTGAATACGCTTAGGCGGATTGAGGGCTGGAAACATAACACCATCAATACGATACCGAATACGAACTTCTTTTTCATAAGGTTCAACATGAATATCTGAAGCTTCGCGCTTAACAGCCTGGAACAAAACATGATTCACTAGTTTTACCACGGGAGTTTTACTTGCCATGCTTAAAACATCTTGATCTTCAATCGAACCTAAATCAAGCTCTCCTTCAATCAACTTAGTATCTTCCTCAAGCTCTTCCATCATCTGCTTGGTACCCTCAAGAGGATAGTATCGATTGATAGCATCGATCACGACCGCCGCAGGAGCAACAGCGCGACCAACATGTCGACCAAGTAGCAATATCAGCTCATCAATCGGTTGCATCTTGTACGGATCTGCCGCTACAATAACCAACCTATCTGCCAGCATAATAGGCATCACTTGGTTCTGACGCAAAAACCCAAACTGAATTTTACTCAAAAGTGCAGGATCCGCCATAAGCTCTGTAATCTGATCAACATAGGTGATACCTAGGTCTTGAGCATATGCCCGCGCTAGATCGTACTGTGTAATAATTTTTTTATCGAGCAAATAGGTGGCAAGCGAAACGCCGATGGAAGCGGCTTCTTCTTGATACTGCACACTACTATCAGCCTTAACAACTCCCATGTTAATGAGAGCTTGAAGAACCCCTGAATTCATACCCTTACCTCAACAATTTCATAACTTATCATGACTAGTATGTTAGTACCTTATCACAGAACGCAACTTTTTGGAGCTATGTTATAGCGTAGGCACCGCTTGAAAAGCAATATCGCATCTGATAGATTAAATAAGAGTCTATCTGGATCGCGCCCACTGACATAAGGATACATCCTCATGCATATTTTTTCTCTGTTAATGTTACTCGCACTCTCTGCATCATCAATAAGTGACGCAAAAGACGCATCTGCTAAATTAGCAAAAAATGAAAAATCTGGATATCCATGCCCAGGAAAACTGATCAAAAATATGAACTCAGAAGAACTTGAAAAAGTTATCGCATATGCCGAAGAGCGCAAGGACCATGAACTTTTAGTTCAAACATACAACCAGCTGATTAATCACTCGCAAGACCATATCAAAATAAAATCTTACAAACTCAACTTAGCTGACTTTTATTTTAAAACTGAAGATTATGCTAAAGCATCATTTAAATATGAAGAGTTCTGCATACTGTATCCCGGATCTGACGAATCTGAATATGCACAATATAAATTAATTTTATGTACCTTCTATCTAAGCTTATCTGCAGACCGCGATCAGGCTGATACTGTCAAAACTATCAATTTAACCTCTTTGTTTTTAAAACGAGCAAAAAACGAAAAATTCATCAGCGAAACAGAAACAATATACAAAACATGTCGCTACCGATTGTTTGAACATGAAGTTCTAGTCATGGACACCTACCTAAAACAGAAAAAATTTACAGGCGCCCAAAAACGTCTCGAATACATTCAAGCAAACTTCCAAGACATTCCCCATCTTGACCAATACATGAAATACTTACAAAACATTTACGATACAGTTAAAGATCCTAAAACTCGTCCATTTATTTTTAAAGTAAACTTGCCAGATGCTTTAGTTAAAAAAGAAACGAAACCGGTTCAACCTAAAGACGTTGCCAAAGCTGTGTCATTTTTTGTCGCATAAACAATGAGACAACAACTCGGGCAAAAGGGCGAACTCTTAACAGTACATTATTTGCAAGATCAGGGTTTTACCATCATTACGCGCAACTATAAAAAATTCTTTGGTGAAATTGATATTATTGCACAACGTCAAAACATTATCGCCTTTGTTGAAGTTAAAACCCGAAGTAATGTTACTATTTCCATGCACGAACTAATCTCACCATCAAAACAACGTAAAATTATACAAGTTGCTCGCACTTTTATAAGTACACTTGAAAAGCAATGTGATGATACCGTATATCGTTTTGATGTCGCGCTGATACATGCACAACAGGATAAAAATGAGTTAACCTATATACCCAATGCGTTTTGCATGCCAGAATATTAAAATGAACTTTTTTTAAGCAAAGAATATATATCTTTTCTTTGCCCTATGATACCAACAATGCAAAGTTTTTCTGATTCATCAATTTTGTAGATAATCCTGAATCAATCCACCCTCAATCGATACAGATCTTTATACCCTTATAGTTTTTTAATATTTAAGAGCTTGATGGATGGGGTTGTTAAATGACTGATTTTTAAAACAATTTTTGCACGCTCTACCAAATCCAACGCATTCAAGAATTTTTGCGCTCTTTTTGTAATAAGAATTGTGTAATTTAAATACAATCTTATTTTTTTAATATTCTTTTATTTGCTTCACGAAAATCTACTAACTCATCTTCTTTAAAGGCTTTTTGAGCTTCTTTGATTAAAGATATATCATCCAATTGCTCTAAAATTTGTTCAAACGTTTTAATGCTTAAAATGACTTCCTTTTTTTCCCAAAATCATCAACAATATAACGCGGCTCTATCCGTAATTTTTTCATACAAAATCCTTAACAATTCGACCTTGTGGTAAAGTTTATAAAACTATATCATATATTATTAATTTCTTATCAACTCTTTATAGCAAAAACACACTCAAAAGTTATGTTTATAAAACAGACTACTATTTTAAAGTTGTTAACGCTTCATTTCCCAAAAAAAGGAACATCATGAAACATTTCTTACTCAGCGAGCCAGCTTTACGATTTATCACCGCATCAATCATCGGCACCATTTTTTGGTGTGTGTTTTTTTATTTACCACCGATCAGCTTTTCTATCATGCTATTTGCAATTTTATGCACCATTTTAATTACTGAATGGAAAAACTTCTTTAAACTCAATGACTTCTGGTTTTGGTTTATCATGCCATGGTACCCTATTTTACCATTTGCAATTCTGATTTACATGAATAGCGTTCCCGATTATCGCACATTACTGTACTATCTGTTTATGATTGTTTTTGCATTTGATAGCACAGCATACATAACTGGCAAACTCATGGGTTTTCATAAAATTGTTCCACAACTCAGCCCTGGCAAAACGATTGAAGGTTGCATCGGAGGACTAGTTGGAGCACTTATTACGCTCTATTTTGCACTCGAGTACAACCAAATAACCCTTCGATACGATCAACTGTTCACCCTTACTTTTATGACATGTGCCATGGCTTTTGTTGGAGATATATTCGAATCATTTCTCAAGCGCAAAGCACACATCAAAGATTCAGGCAATATTTTACCAGGACATGGCGGGTTTCTCGATCGATTTGATGCCGTTATGATGGCATCATTCTTCTTTTTTATGTTCCGCAATGAACTAGTATCGATGCTCTGTCTACACGCGTAAGATAAGCAACTATTAAAGCTTACCCACCAATTCTGTCTGGAGTACTGTTTCTTGAGTGCCGGTCACCATGTTCTTCACGGTTACGGTATTATTTTTTTGCTCATCATCACCCAAAATTAAAACATAAGTCGCCTTCAGGTCATGCGCGCGTTTCATTTTGTTTTTGATTTTTTGATCATCAAGCAACAACTCAACGCACTTGCCATGAGCAATTAAATAATCCGCCAGATGTAAAGCCAATTTGTTTTGCGCCTGATCCATCGGAACAATACACGCAAGAGGCATTGGTGGGATAGAGAGTATCTGTTTTTGTGATTCAAGAATCATCAGGAGTCGCTCCATGCCAATACCACAACCCAGAGCAGGGATCGCAACCTTGCTACCAAGCTGTTGAGCTAATCCATCATAACGACCACCGCCACAAAATGTATTTTGAGCTCCCAGATTAACCGAAACAAATTCAAATACTGTTTTGTTGTAATAATCTAAACCACGAACCAACTGATCATCCACCACAAAGGTAATTGCAAGTTCCTGAAGTGTTTCTTGTAGCAGCTGCCACTCTTGCATCGTTTTCTGTGAGAAAAAGGAAGAAAGTTTTGATACTTGCAACGTAAGCTGCTGGCACTCAGGCGATTTACAATCTAAAATACGCAGCGGATTGGCCTCAAGTCGTACTTGGCATACACTACACAATTTATCTTTATGTGGCGTGAGCGTTACTACTAACTGCTCACAGAATTTTTTACGATCCTCTGGCTGACCTAAGAAATTAATCTTTAAAACAAAATCAGTAATACCCAAAACTTCTGCAAAAAGTACCTGGAGCATTTTGATCATATGCGCATCTGATAAGATTGTTGCTGTACCCAGCATCTCTAAATTAAACTGGTGAAACTGTCTAAGTCTTCCTTTCTGTGGACGCTCATAACGAAACATAGGGCCAAAGAAAAAAACCTTACATGGCAACGCTACCGCTGATTGCTCTTCAAGAAATGCTCGCATCGTGCCTGCTGTGCCCTCTGGGCGCAAACACAATAGATCTGTATCATCACTTTTTTTGGACTGCAAAATAAACATCTCTTTGCTGACCACGTCTGTTTCATACCCAAGACCCCGCTGAAAAAGTGAAACATGCTCAATAAGTGGTATATCAATTTCTGTAAAATTATATTTTTTAATGTGGGCTTCAATTTTTTTTCTGACGCCAGACCAATAGGACATTTCAAAAAAATTATCCGCTACACCTTTAACTCTTGGAAACATCTTTTTCCCTTTTACAAAAACAAAACTTCGATTAATTCAGTATACCCTAAAAAATCTTTCAAATAAATTATGTAGGAAAAAGTTGACTTACCCTAAAAAAAATTGCTAGAACTTCTGATGAAGTCAAAATAAACGAACCTAAAAATTTGTAGTTCATACTAAAAAATTTAATGGAAGAAGGAAAGGAGGAGTGACAAAAACTCGGCCGCAAAAAAGAATAGTATCGTAATGTATTCCTAAAAATAAATTGAGGAGACTATGAAAAAACAATTTTTCCTACTCTCATTACTGTTTACAAGCGTAAACGGTTTGATTCAGACAGATTCATGTAATACTGGTTGCAACACAAGCTGTAACACTGGTTGTTCTGCTAACAATTGCAGCACTAACTGTGTTCCAGAACACGGTCATACGTTCAGAGCAGATCGCGCAGCTTTCGTTGACGCATCTCCTGAGCGTGTTTCTTTGTTTAACTCTGATGTTGTTAATAACTTGATGAAAAAAGACAAGCATGGCGAATTCCAAGTAGTTGTATTTGGTGGTAAAGCTACTAAAGCTTCATCAGCTGCTGCATACTACTTACCATACGGTCACTCAGCATTAACTTTCGATGGTAGCGTAAAAGCGCAAACATTCGCTTCTGTTGTTGCTGAATCTGTTGTAAGCAGCACAGCTACTGCTACTTCAGGTGTATCTCTTCAGGATGAACTTGGTCTTCAAGGTATGCAATTAGGTGTGGGTTACAAAGCCTTCGCCACAGATCCTGCAACTTACAAATTTGATTCAAACACAGATACCAGCAAAATCCTTCCTTGGAACTTTGGTATAACCTATGCAGCACTCTTTGACCCTCGTGGCGCAGCTGCAAATGGATCAAATGTTGGTACAGGACTTATTTCAGCTCCTGCTTTTAAATCTACTATCAACCCATGCCTGAATCGTTGGAACGTTGGTGCTGGTTTAGAACTACGTTACCAGTTCTCAGATGAAGCAGATGGTTGGTATGGTAAAATATCAACAGCAGTACAAACAGTTCGTTCAAAAATTAACTTGAATGAAAATGTTGAAACTGAGAAAGTTGCGCTTACTCAAGCTAACTTCCCTGGCGCTTCACAAAATCCATTTGGTTCAGCTAATGGTTCAATATCACCAACGCTTGCTAACGCAAATGGTAATGCATTCCCAATCGGGGTAACAGCTGCTCCACTAGCTACTGGTATTGCAACAGCAGCTCCCGTTGGACAAATTAGCACAGCATACCTTGGATATAACGGTACTACTTATGTCGCAACAGGTTTCCCTATTGACCAAGATGGCGCAGACAACATTGCTCCCGCAAACGTAACAGAAGCTTTTGCACAACCAGCTTGGAACTATGGTAAAATTGGCTGCGTCAACAAGATTACTCGTCTATCAGACATCGAGCTTAGCATTGGTCGTCTATGGACATGTGGTGACTGTGCGTGGTCAAGCTGGGAACTTGGACTTGTAATTCCTACAGGTAACAAACCGACAGCTGAGTGGGTAGCTCCTGCGGTAGTTGGTAACGGCCAACACGCTGGAATTCGTATCGGATCTATCACATCGTTAATGCTCACAGAATCTGATGAGTCATCAACATGGTATAGACTTGATATGGATGCTCGTTACTTGTTCAGAAACACTCAAAAACGATCATTTGATTTACTCGGTAATGAGTGGTCACGTTATATGATGGTTTGGGATAGCGCTGATACATATACAGCTGCAGTTTCTGCATTAGTAGCTCCACTAACAGCAAACCCAATGAATTCTCAACGTGGTTACACACCTGGTATCAACGTATTTACAACTGATTTCTACATCAAACCACAATTCCAAGGACGTTTAAACTCAGCAGTTATGTATGCTGGTGAACATTTCCAAGCGGAAATTGGTTGGAACACATTTGTACGTCAAAAAGAATGTGTTGAGCTTGCATGTGGATGGGATTCAGCTCCTGCGTTTGCAGACTCTTCATACCTTGGTGGTATTGGTCTGAACAATAACAGAACAATCTACAACGACTCTCAAACAACTGTTGCTAACGCGGTAGATTCAGCCGCTCGTGGATGGACTCTTGCTTTACCTCTCGAAGCTGTTGCTGCACAAGGTACAGCTGGTAACAGTGCAGCATCTCAAGGACTATATATTCCTGCAAGCACAGCTGCAAATAACCTTGCAACAGCATCAGCTCTGTATGAAAATTTTGCAATTGGTGAAGAACTAATCAACCTTGATTCAGTTTCAACACCTGCTGCAATTACTCAAACACCTTACTTAACTCTTGGCTATGCATTTGATTATGAGTGCGTTCCAACGGTTGCAGTCGGTGCTTCATACGAGTTTACTTCAAGCAACCGTGCACTAAGTCAGTGGATGGTATGGGGTAAATTTGAGTGTGCATTTTAATTAAATAAGGAACAATTAATATGAAAAAACAATTATTTACAGCATTTTGCCTAGCAACATGCATTTCATCAGTTGTTTTAGCTCCTGCTTTCAGAGGCGGTAACGCTGCTCCTGTCAATAATCCGCCTGCAAAAACAGGCGGTGGCGCTCAAACAGTAACGACTGCTGCTGGTTTAGTAGCTGCCTTCCCAAATGACGCAGCTGATATTTTAGCTGCTGCTGGTGAGTTTGCAGCTGCTAATGGTGGCAATGGTGGTAATGCTAACAGCGCTGCTGGTAAAGCAACTACACAATTGCTAACCAATGGTTCAGCAACTATATCTGCATCAAGCACCAAATCTAATAAATTAGGTCGCATGGGCAACTAATCGGTAAGTAATCTCGGTTATAAACCAAAAAGAAGAGGAAGTCGTAAGATTTCCTCTTCTTTTTATGTTCATTTTTAAATTAACTCAACTACTATGCACTTTTTTTTAATCGTACATTTTCTTGGTACAACACACGCGCCAGCGTATCAAGTAATATTCCAATTTTTTTATCTTCAACACATTTGCTTCCCACTGTTTGCACTGGATACTCAATTGGCAGAAGTGTGCGAAGCACTGCGTCCTGTACTCTACGTACGGCTGATTTGAAACCGCAAGCACCACTCCCGGTTGTGGTTTAATGTTCAACCAATACTCAATCGTGTCTGCAGTGTTTGGACGACGCATCGTTCCATCTGCTTTTTGAAGCATTGGAACATCAATAATTTGAACCGGTACCGCACGCATATCCGCAGGCATATCAATATTTTCATACACAAAATTGATTAAATCTGCTTCCGTTTGGGCCATATGCTCAATAGCATGTCCACAGAATTTTTCTAACGCTTCCTGATTTTCACCTTGAGCCGGAACCACGGGGCGAGCACCAGCGAGTAGCGCAATATTGTTAAAACGAACTCCCTGATTCCACAGATAAATCGCATACTGCATACGTTGCACCATCGTATCAAAAAGTGCTCCCAAAATCATAACATGCTCATAATGCTTACCCGATGGATAAACCTCCTGGCATATTGCAAGTTTGTGCAAACATGCATAAATTTCCTGATCAGCAGCAGAAGCAGTACCTGCAATATCCCAACGCTCAGACCCAGGAGCACGCAACCACTGTTTTTGAGTTTGAGCAACGATGTCTGCAAGTGTGCCGTCAGTTGTTACATCAGTCAGCACAAGCAACTGGAATATTTCCGGCGCTACAACGCCAGAGTCACTGACAATACGCACCGATGCATTGGCGCTGCGATCCTGAGAGGCAAAACAAGCTGGCAAAACCCACAGCAATGCAAATACAACTATACGAGAGCGAATTGTAACCATGTTGAAACCTTATCTGAAAAGATAATTATGCAATTTTATAAATTCTATGTTTACCAACTTTCACTACTACTCCAGATTGTATCTGCACGTGCCCTTTAAAATCACGCACCACAACATCATCAACCAGCACTGCGCCAGATTCAATCAAGCGCTTTGCTTCTGATGAGCTCGCAACTGCTTTGAGTTCTTGCAGCAAGGTAACAATCCAAACCGGTTCTTTTTTTAAAGCATCTGACACGACAACTTCTGTCGCTTGTGAAAAATCTTTACGCTGAAATAATGCTTCAAACTTTTGCTGAGCTATGTCTGCCTGCGACTCTGACCAAAATGCAGTGACAATTTCACGCGCCATCTGTTTTTTCAGGTTCATAGGATGCAAAGCACCAGATGCAACCTCAGTCTTCATAGTTTCGATTTCAACTTCAGTTCGATTTAATAACAACAAGAAATAACGATACACCAATTGATCGGACACTGACATTAATTTGCCATACGCATCAGACGGCTGATCAAACAAACCAATGGCATTGCCCAGTGATTTTGACATCTTATCAACGCCATCTAAACCTTCCAGAAGTGGTACCGTAATAACCACCTGTGCTTCCTGGCCATATTGCTCCTGCAAGAATCTGCCGCACAGTAAATTAAATGTTTGATCCGTTCCACCAAGCTCTACGTCAGCTTTTAGGTATACTGAATCATAAGCTTGCATAATCGGGTACAAAAGCTCGTGCGTAGCTATGGCAATATTGTTTGCTAAACGATTTGCAAAATCTTCACGCTCGAGAAGTCGCGCTACGGTTACTTTGCTACACATTTTAATAACGTCGGCAAATGTGAGCTGACCTAACCACTCTGAATTATAACGAACTACCAGCTTAGATAAATCAAGGACTTTACCAACTTGCTCAAAATAAGTTTGAGAATTTAATTTGATCTGCTCGTCACTTAGTGGCGGACGAGTTTTCGATTTTCCCGAAGGATCACCAATGCGCGCCGTGTAATCACCAATCAAAAATATAACTTCATGGCCCAGGTCTTGAAACTGTCGCATCTTGCGCAGCACTACGGCATGACCCAAATGTAAATCGGGAGCTGTTGGATCCATCCCCAACTTAATGCGTAACTTTTTTCCTGATTCTAATTTTTTGACCAACTCTTCGAGCGGAATGCATTGCGCGGTACCATTGGTTAAAATAGTAAGCGCCGCTTTTGTAGATTCTTTCATATCAATACCTCCTGCACCTTACATGATCAACATATAAACAACAAATGCCATAAGCTTTGCCACAATAAAACGATATGCTTCTGCGCACACAATAATTGCACCAAATAAAATTAACATGCCCCATATCATATGTTGCGATGAAAAAAGTTGAAAATCAGGGAAATAGTAAAAAGTGCAAGAACGAAATGTCCCTATCGCAAAATAAATAATACACAGCATGATGTTTTGGCTATAAAAAAACTGAAGAACATAAACCAAAGAGCTCACCACCGATGATGCTTGACTGGTTACAGCCCAATCAAAACCGATATACCCATATTTCATACACTGCACAATGCAGATGAGCGCTCCAAATGACATGACCAGGTGAGCAATTGCACGCGCATTAAACTGCAACGCAACTCTCCAACCACCATGCTCTGATGGGTTAAGAGGCATATAGCGACCCCATCCTGGAATATCTCTAAAGAATGGTAAATAGTCGCCCAGCAATTTACCAATAAGTAAAAATGCAAAACCCATAATATTAAAATGAACAATTGGATCTATAGTTAAAAACCCAAACTGCTCAGGGACGTCGTCTCCACATTTTTTTGCTACCCACGCTTCAAACCACCCTGCAACAGCCACGGTTGGCAAGTACGACAACAAGGCAATGATAATAATTTGCAAAGATTGAACTATTTCCAGTCTCATAAATATCCTTAATTGATTAAATCATTGTCTTCATATTAAACCTGATAAAATAGTAACATGAGCTCACTATCTTTACCAATTTTTCCTCAACAAGATACGATCAAAATCAGTTTAACCCTCACTCTTTTTGACGCGTACGTTTTTTTGAAGTACCTTACATAAGTAGGTACTGATTGATAAAATAAATAGATAATTACGGCAGAAAAGATAACAATGGAACAGCGTTATAATTCACAAATTTGTGACGAGCAAATTCGACAGCTCTGGCAACAACAACAAACTTATCGCCAAAATCAAACAAGTTTTAAACCGTACACCATCGATACGCCACCACCAACAGTTTCAGGCTCTCTGCATATCGGACATATTTTTTCATACACACAAACAGACATCATCGCTCGCTACAAGCGTATGACAGGACATAACGTGTTCTATCCATTCGGCTTCGATTGCAACGGTCTTGCAACTGAGCGCTTCGTAGAAAAAAAACATAACACCAATGTACACAAACTTGGTCGTGAAAAATTTATCGAACTATGTCTTTCAACTACCGAAGAGATGAAAGAAAAGTTCATTAGCCTTTGGCGCACTATTGGTCTTTCTGCAGAACTTGAACATACCTACTCAACAATCGCTCCCAACGTACAAAAAATCGCACAAGAATCTTTTATTGATTTGGTCAACAAAGATTTTATTTATCGAAAAAATGAACCTGCGCTTTATTGCACACTGTGTAGAACTACCGTTGCTCAAGCAGAGCTTGATGATTTGCAGCAGTCAACAATGTTCAATCAAATTCCATTTCAAACAACTGATGGTGATACATTTACCATTGCAACAACTCGACCAGAACTGTTACCTTCATGCGTTGCAGTACTTTGTCACCCAGATGATACTAGATATCAAAAATTTATTGGCAAACAAGCTATTGTTCCTATTTTTGGCCAACAGGTTCCCATCATCAGTGACAGTGCAGTATTACCCGATAAAGGAACTGGCATCGTTATGACCTGTACCTTTGGTGATAAAACTGACATCGAATGGTACAAAAAACACAATTTACCTCACAATCCATCGATTGGATTTGACGGTAAATTCAACCAACACACAGGCATCCTTGCAGGACTAAAAGTCCCAGAAGCGCGTAATAAAATAATCGAAACTTTACGTGAACAAAATCTGCTTTTAAAACAAACAGCTTTGCAGAATTCAGTCAACGTACATGAACGCTGCAAACACCCAATTGAATATGCAATCTTACCACAATGGTTTGTTCGACTGGTTGACAACAAAGCTAAATTTGTCGAACTTGCAGATTCTATCAATTGGAATCCAAAGCATATGAAATCACGCTACGTAGATTGGGTAAATAATCTATCATGGGACTGGTGCATATCTCGTCAACGCGTATTTGGAATTCCATTCCCTGTTTGGTATTGCAATAACTGTAACGCAACCAACTTGGCAACCAAAGCTCAACTACCAATCGATCCACAGCAAGCAAGCGCAACATCTCCATGCTCAAGTTGTGGCAGCAATGATATGCGCGCAGAGCAAGACGTGATGGACACATGGAACACATCGTCACTCACTCCCTATATTTGCAAAGAGCTGGCACAAAAAACCAACAAATCTCCATTTGAAGACGCCTCTTTTATTCCTATGAGTATGAGGCCGCAGGCACACGATATCATTCGAACATGGGCGTTTTATACCATCGCAAAAGCATGGATGCACCAAGGCACAATCCCTTGGCATGATATTGTCATTTCAGGATATGTTTTAAGTGAGAACAAAGAGAAAATATCAAAGTCAAAAGACAATGCTCCAACAGATCCAGAAAAATTACTCACGCAATATCCTGCTGATGCGATTCGTTTTTGGACTGCTTCAGGAACACTGGGACAAGATGTAGCGTTTTCACCAGAACAAATGAGTATTGGACAAAAACTACTTACGAAATTGTGGAACGCATTAAAATTCGTTCAAATGAATACACAAGAGCACAACATTGATCCAACAATCCAACCAAAACTTGATCCTGTAAACCAATGGATGATCGACAAAATTCAACTGTGCCTGAAAGAATACCACGGCTACTTTGCTAAAAACGAATTCAGCTTAGCGCTACAATCTGTGGAAAAAGTATTCTGGCAAGATTTCTGTGATAACTATTTAGAAATTATCAAAGACCAACTATTCAATCCTGCTAACTATAGCCAGGAGCAACTAAACGCAACTCGCTGGACGCTACAGGAAAGTGGTTTTAGATTACTACAACTTTATAGCCCATATTTGCCACACATGACAGAGTACTTGTATCAACATATCTTGCGCGCACAATATAAAGTATCATCAATTCATCTGACGCAACTACCTCAAGCACAGTCTGTACGCGACGAAGCACTTGCAACGATGCTGATCATCTTACAAGTCGTCAGCCATGTTCGTAAGTTAAAAACAGCAGCGCAATTGTCGCTCAAAACTGAACTTGCAACACTGACCATTTGTAGTATTACACAAACACAAATAGATCAAATAAATGATCTTGTAGCACTACTTAAAGGAGTATGTAAAGCGCAAAATATAGTATTTATCAGTGAGCATAAACCAACAGGGCTCGTCCAAGAAGGAGATGCTTGGCACGCATGCGTAACCGCAACTCCAGAAGAATAATTTAAACCGATAAGGATTTTTATGTATAAAAATAGTTTACTTCTCACAGCTCTTTTAGCATGCAACATAGTTATACCTAACGATGTTGCAACATTTGCACCACAAGAATTTACATTAACATACACCCTAACTCCTGAAGCTATGACCGAAGATGTTGCAGTATTATTTGATCAAATGCGCAGCCTAATTGACGATGGCAATAACAATGTGCCCAATTTTTATGACAAGCTTATTATTTTCATTCGAGATGTGCAAACAGCAATTCAATCTGGTATGAACCTTATTGGCATCGCAACTACCACTCAACAGCCAATTTTAACAACCGTTGAAGAAGTGATAGAAGCTGAGCAAATGATAGCCCAAGAGATCAACAACCCAACAACTCAAGAAACTAAATCTGATATTACCAATTTTTCAAATGAATTAACGGTAAAAATTACACTTATCGTGAATAATGAGGAAGAATATCAACGCTGGAAAGAAGTTACAACAATGCTCACACAGTTAGAGCAATTACTACAAGATCACACGTTGTCTCCTGATGTAATCGCCAATGCTTTCGAAGCAATACTACAAGAAGCAGTTTTAACCAACCAGAAAAACCTCAAAGGTATCATTACCTTAATTGCAAGCAGCAACGAGTAGCGTAACTGTATAAAAACATACCAGGGCTGAGTAACTAAACTACTCGGCCCTTTTTATTTGACAGCATACAGAAATCTTTTACACTACAATGTATCGATCCACCCATATGTATTGAAGAATTATGAATAAAAATATTTTACTCTGTCTATCATTTTTCATATCAACACCGTATGTATATTGCGTAAAAGATACAACTACGCAAACATTACAAATTACGTTTCATTCATCTCATAGTAAACAAACTACTATCAGTGCAGAATCTGAACAAGATTTTCAATACTGCCTAAGTATTTTAAAAAAATTTTCTGATATACAAAAAAAACGTAAACTCACCGTCGAAGAAATACTTACTGCTCTACAAGTTGTTTTCTTCTTATTTAGCAACAACGAAGATGACTCAAAAAGAATTGAGATACTTATGAACTCTCGAGATTTATTGGTGCTGCCTTATTCATCACAGCTGCTAGGTATGCTCAATCAACAAATTTCAGAATCTGATCCCAATAGCATAAGCTAAATATGATTAACATTCGACAAACACAACGCAGTATTCCTTTTTCTGCTACAAAGTATCAAAAAAAAGCAGAACTGATTTTACAACATCTAGGATATGGTGATTTTGATTTGGGTATTTGGTTAACCACCAATGCAACCATTCAGAAATACAATCACGAGTATCGCAATAAAAATAAACCGACCGATGTACTATCTTTCCCGTACCACACGCAACTAAAAGCGGGACAAAAAATAAAAGCACAATCCGACGAAGATAAAAACATAGGGGATTTGATAATCTCAGTCCCCTATGTTTTTAAAAACAAACAAAATTTACCAGGCGATTTTAATGCTCGCATGGAACGCATGCTCGTACATGGAATATGCCACTTACTCGGACATGACCACATCAAAGATGACGAATATAAAAAAATGCTAACACTAGAAAATAAATTGCTTAAAATATTGAACGATCATTTTAAAAACTCATAGGTACGATAGATACGCTCAAGCACACCTTGTTTCTGATCATAGTTGAGTTCAAACGATAACAACTCTTTTAAATCCTGACGCATCAAAATCAATTCTTCATCTTGCAAACAAGTAATATACTGACTCAAATGCATAACCAGCATGTATAATTTTCCATCATCTGCAAATGAATGCTTAATATCTTTATGTGCCACAGAATTAATTAATTGATCTATTGCGCGCAGTTGATATTTCATAGGTGCATACCAACCATCATGCTCTACAAATCGACCATACGCTTTACGCCCTGATTTATACGCCAAATAAGTACCTAAAAGTACTGGCCCAATAGCGGCAAGATATAAGTTAACCTGCTGATTTTTCAAGAATGTATCTTCTGCAAAAGAAGACATTTCCGTAATCCATTTTTTAAGGACCGTTTCACGCGCTTTAAGTTCATCTATTTTAATGTTAATGTCGCCTTGCGTATTCGTCCACCTTGTACCACGATTATTCACATGAGAAAATGATGGCATTTCATCTGGCAAACGAGGAATTACTCCCTTATTTCCATGCCAAACAACTTTTACAAGCCCATCAATCGATTGAACGACATATTCATCAATAAAATCGTCGATAACTTTAATAGTTTTATTAGCAACAACGGGTATTTCTTTCTGATGTTTTACATACAATGCATAGGCCGCAATAAGCACCGCAGCAGAACATGAACACCCAAACCAATGCTCAATAAAGAAATTAGGCTTTTTGTTCTCTTCTAAAACATCTTTTACATGGGTCATATGTTCATCCATGTTACCATAGATGTAACCCAGCTCTGTAAACAATAATATAGGATCAAGCGATGTCTCATATCCAGAAGATGGTAGATGATACACATCATATAACGGTTTGCTCGCTTCAAGTAGTAACTCTTTAATTTGATCTTCATTATCTAAAGATGAAAGAATATGTGCACCATATAAGCTCACTCCAAGCATATGAGCAATCTGTTCTTCAAGATCTTCAAGTCCCTTAAGTCGCGCCTCTGCTTTTTTAGCATAGGTAGCAGGATACAATAAATAAAGGGGATGTTTTCTCAAAGATGCCTGAGACATATAAAATTGCTCATAAAACCAATATTTCTTAGATAGCAATAAGTTATTTAAAAAACATTGTGCTGATTGTATGTAATGCTGGTAGAGGATTAAATACATTCCCAACAGAATAATTTGCTGAGCCGTCTGTATTTTTTCAATAATTTGTTGATCTTGTTGATAGATTGAACGAGAAAAGAACGCTTGAATTGCCCCGTCATGAATAAGGCATGTAAATTTTTCATTCTTATCATGTTTAATCACAGCATTAAAAGCATCGGAAACAACCGCCGCTACTTCAACGTTACTTGATCGAATCGTGCGAACATATCGGCTTTTTAAATGCTTCATGAGTGCGCGGTCACTACCCAGTAGTCCCACGGAACATGTCATAGAGAGTATCATTAAGTGACGAAGAATCATAAATCCCTTTGTAAATCTCAATTGTACTAAGCTACACGTATTATACTCAATAAACCAAAAGGGCACCAATGGGGTACCCTTTTTTACTTTTTATTGTAAATATTTCTTTAATATATCTTGAATCATCTTTGGGTTGCCTTTGCCGCCCGATGCTTTCATACAAGAGCCAACCAGGAAACCAAAAACGTTTTGCTTACCTGACTTGTATTGTTCGATTAAAGCTGGATTTTCAGCCACAACAGATAGAACTATTTTTTCAAGTTCATCCTGTGATCCAATTTGCTTGAGGCCTTTTTGCTCAACGATCAACTCTGGATCTTGTCCTGTTTGCGCCACAAGCTCAAAAACTTCTTTTGCCGCAGTATTGTTAATCACTGACTCATCAAGCATTTGAACTATTTTTGCTAGCTTTTCAGGAGTTACTAAACAGTCAGCAAGTTCTATTTTTTTCTCATTAACGAGTCCTAAAACATCCCGCAAGAACCAATTTACAATCGATTTTTTAGGATATACCGCCATAGCTGCTTCAAAATATTTGGTAAACACGATATCAGAAGTAACTACGTCTGCTTCATACGCCGACAGACCCCACAACTGCATATAGCGATGAAATTTATCATACGGAAGCTCTGGCATGCTATTTTTAACATCTTGACGCACAGCATCCGTAACTTTAATTAAAGCAAGATCAGGATCTGTACAGTAACGATAGTCCGCCAAATCCTCCTTCGATCTCATTGGCACACTACGTCTATTTTTAGAGTCCCACAAACGAGTTTCTTGACGAATGCGCTCACCTTTTTCAAGAGCCAATATTTGTCGCTCAGTTTCATATTCAATTGCATCGGAAATAAACTTAAAAGAGTTAATATTTTTAAGTTCACAACGAGTTCCTAGCGTTGCGCTATCTTTTTTACGAACCGAAAGGTTCGTATCCGCGCGGAAAGATCCTTCTTCCATGTTACAGTCACTAACGCCCAAATATTGCATAATTAAACGCAATGCTTTTAAGTAAGCTTTTGCTTCTGCAGCATTTTCAATGTCAGGCTCTGATACGATCTCAAGCAGAGGTGTTCCTGTTCTATTCAAATCAACATAGCTCTCACCTGTTAAATCTGAGTGCATGTTTTTACCAGCATCTTCTTCAATGTGAATTCTGTTAATACGAATTTTCTTTTCCGTACCATCCTCAAGGCGAATCATGATATGCCCTGATGTACAAATCGGAAAGTAGTTTTGCGTGATTTGATAGTTCTTTGGTAAGTCTGGATAAAAATAATGTTTGCGATCAAATTCAGATATTTCAGATATCTTACAATTAGTCCCTAAACCAGCCATGATAGCATATTCAACTACCTGATGATTCAAAACAGGAAGCACACCTGGATATCCTGCGCAAATTTGACAGATATGTTCATTTTGATGCTCTGTCAAAGAGTTTGAACAAGAACAAAAAATTTTACTTTTTGTATTTAATTGTACGTGTACTTCTATTCCGATATCCATGCGATAATCAGGATAACGCTCAAGAACTAAAGATTTTTCCACGTTTTTCCTTTACTTTGCTTTCAAACGAAAATCATGACGATTAATTTTATCATTACTTACCAAGGTCAAAGTGCAACTAAACAGCTTTTCAAGCTCTAAAATTGAATTGAATTCGCTACTCGCAATAAAATCAAATACCGCTTTGTTCACTTCAAACAAGTAATGTTTGTGATCTTTTTTCTGTCCCAGAAACACCTTAACTTTCCGAAGCACTTCATAACTTTCAGCACGCACAGCTGGCAATCGACCAAGCCCTGAACAACAGTGACACAAATCTGTCAAAAGTCGCATCAACGATTTACCTGAACGTTTACGAGTCATCTGCACAATCCCAAATTCAGAGACCTGCAAAACAACTGACTGGAATTTATCAAGCTCTTTGAGTGTTTGTTCAAAATATGAAACTAATTTTAATCTGTTTTTTTGATTGCTCATATCAATGAAATCAATCACAATCAGCCCACCAATATTGCGTAACTTTAATTGTAACACGATTTCACGAGCAGACTCTGTGTTGATTTTTAAAATTGTTTCTTCTAAATTGCCTTTACCGGTAAATTTTCCAGTATTAACATCAATAACCGTTAAAGCTTCTGTAGTTTCAATGATAATAGAGCCACCAGATTTAAGCATAACTTTTTTATCAAGCGCTGATGCCACCTGACGGTCGATATCATAACGTTCAAACAAATCCCCTGACTCAGCATACAGCTTAATCTTATATTTAAATTCAGGAGCAACCTTGCTTAAATAGTTATAAATCGCATCTTGATTACGCGCATTATCTGTTATAATTTCATCGATCTCAGCATCCAAATGATCACGAACAACCTGCAAAGAAATATCGACATCTTCATGTAATTTAGTTTTTGGTGCCGCTTTGATATAACCAGATGTAATACTATTCCAATCTGTGATCAAAAAAGAAAGATCTTTATGAATTTCTTCTTCAGTTTTACCTTCAGCATTGGTTCTGATCACAGCACCCATACCTTCAGGCAAATGTTTCACAAGCAGCTCTTTCAAGCGTACGCGCTCAGTGCGATCTTCAATTTTTTTTGATACCCCGATGCGAGGAATATTTGGAGTCAGAACGATAAATCGTCCCGGCAATGTAAAACAAGTTTTTAATTTTGCACCTTTTTCATCTACAGGCTCTTTGCTTACCTGAACGAGAAGTTCTTGACCTTCATGCAAAATTTTTGAAATATCAGCGCGCTCTGATGAAGCTCGTGGTTTTGGCGCTTGTTGTTCATCATCCACATCTTTAAGCTCATCAAGAGAGTCTGCCTCTATGACCCTGCTTAACGCTAGATCATGATCAATCTCAGAAATATGCAGAAAACCAGCTCGCTCTTGACCAATATCAACAAATGCTGTTTGAATACCAGGAAGGACTTTAAGCACTCTTCCTTTAAAAAAAGCACGTTCTAACTCGATATCAGTCACTTGGCCCAAAAATAGATTTTCCAGCTTATTATCTCTAATAATGGCAACTCTAGTTTCCCAAGGATTTTGATTAATTAAAATTTTTTTCATATGACACTAACTTTTTAAATGATAAAAAATTTTTCCCCCATGCCTGTTATTATACACTATTCTATCAAGGAGGAAAACAAGCTCCTCAAAACAAGCATGGAATCTACAAATTAATATATCTAGAAACTCAACCTTGTTGTGGCAAAATCACGGCTTATACTTAGATCTAAAGCAACTAAATTGTACTGTTTATAGATAGAAATGAACCCTTATGCTATAATCAATCAAAACATTCACGTAAAATTTACTACTTTACACCGTGAACCAACATAGGGGGATTTCATGAAAAAGTTGTTATTATTTTTCATTTTCATAGGCTATGCACAAACCTCATTGCCAACTACCAGCAGACTGGAAAAAATGCGCAGAGATAAACTAACTGCCGCTTTACATGCCCAAGCCACTGCTAATACCCTAAGAATTCAAAAAGAAGCCAATAAAAAACAAGATATCAAACAAGCTTTCATTTGCGCTCAGACTGAAGAAACAAACGCTCGATATCAAATCGAACAAAAACAACGGTTACCCCTCACACAAGCATTAACAAACATTAACGACAGAAGAACTAGATTACTCAACCAACACAGGTCGCTACTCCGTACCTACACCTATCTTAATGATCCTAGATACAAACAAATCTGGAATGAATTATCTATGCTACGCAAAATTACAAAAATGCTGGAAACTATCAATTAATACATGCCTATGTTTTGAAGCGTTACACCTTAACGCGCCTTTCCTGCGCAATGCTCAACTATATGGGCAACAATGATCAGATTGACTTTTTTCAGCAAGAAAAATAAACTGTTTTCTAATTCAATATATCGTACATGATCCAAACTAAAAAAGGCTTGCTCTATGCAAATGCAATCGAAGAAACTCCTAGCGTTATCCATTATGTTGCTATCTATTCTTGGTGGCTGTAAGAAAAACACAAAAGAATCTGACAATAAAAAACAATCTCTATTCTCAAAAACTCACCAAAAATCAAAACGCAACAATGCTACAAACTCAGCTCTTGATCCATTAGATCTTGATGCAGACTCAATGAAAACATTCGCTCTTGATGATAACATCTCTAAGCATCAAACAAACACTCCAACAAGTGGTGAGTCAAGCTCAATGTTCTCGTGGGAAAATGTCGATGCTGAAAAAAGCAGACATCAGTTCAAAACGCTCTACTTTGATTTCGACAAAGATCAATTAAAGCCAAACGAGCAACCATCGCTGAAACATGATATCGATGAAGCGAAAAAAATGATCAAGCAAGGTAAAACGATTGTCATCGAAGGACACGCTTGCCACTCAGCAGGATCATCCGCTTACAACTTAGCAATCTCAGAGCGTCGTGCTCGCTTCGTTGCACAAAAATTTGCAGAACATGACATCGATGCATCACACATCAAAATTGCACCTCGTGGACAAGAAATGCCTGTTCGCAAAGGTGGAAACAAACAAGAACAATGGGTCAACCGTCGCGTTGAAATTTACGCAATTGATTCAAAATAAAATTGATTCTAAAGAAAAACGGCTGCACAACATGCAGCCGTTTTTTATATCCAAAAATCAATTACGAAATGTTTTCATCTTGATCGCCAAAAACTTAAAACATCACTGAGTAATTTAAAACATTCAAATTAAATTATGCAGCTGCAGGCGCCATTCTTGCTACTTTTGCCGCAGATTGCTCCGCTTCCTGCAAACTAACGATTGCTGTTTGTATTTGTGAAGAAATATTCTGAATTTGACTTTGTAGTGATTGTGATGGTGATTTTGCAGATGGAGTTGCTACTGGTTTTGCTTGAATTGATTTAATAGTAAATTTTCCCTTTGCAGTATCCAAATGAAGTATGATTCCAGATCTACTCTTCACTATAGTAGCAACTTGCGCTGGTGTTAGACTAAAAGTTTTATTTTGATACGAAACACTCAAACTGCTCAGCGAACTGTCTAAATGCAAAGTGCATGGTAATTGAGAAATAGCTGTTGTGCTATTTGTCTTGGATGGATAACGCTCACAAGCCATCATGCAACATACTCCTCGAGGATCACAATGACAACCACATCCAGCATGAAAAATGGTATGACCATACGTTACAGAACATTGAGCTATATCATTTTTTGCCGTAGAAACTACTTGATCGATCTTGAGAGTAATGTCTACATTGCGCCGTAACATAAACTCCTCCATCATAGACATGACTGGTGCATAGATACACAACAGACTAAGCACTAGAACACTTAACACCTTCATAAAAACTCCTTCGAGTAAATAAGACAGTTAACCAACTTTTAGAATGATTTTTTCTAATTAAATGTAGCGAAGAGAATGAAACAAAGTCAACGAATTAACACAGATTGAATTTTTGCATAACAATGCCACTTCACAATAAATTGATAATATTGCACCATTAATCATTGGTATTTTTCAACTGATATGCTATACACAGCTCATGCTTTATAATCATTTCATGTAACAGTAAAGATAATGAAGATAAAAACAATACGCCTACTATTACTACTCAGCATATTTTCTTATTTTAATATAGACACCAAAATCCAGCAAGCCTATGTAGACCAGACAGATACTAATTTTTTTGACCAACTCAATCAATCGCATCAAGATTCAACTTTTTATTGTAGCGCGAAGTTAGTAGCACCAAGCAACATTTCATCACGACTCAATTATCACCAAATCTATGCTCAAGCAATCTATGATGAAATACAATGCCGTCAGTTTTTTCACATGACCCTGCAACAAAAAAAAGAATTGTTCAAGTTAAATTACTATGATTTTGCACAAAAACTACTCAGAAGAGATAATTTATCAGATCAAGCCATTTGGGCACTGTGGCATGAGTATAAAAATAAACGACTATGGGATTGGAACAATGAAAAGTTTGAAAATGAAATCAAAATCAAAGAGGCCCTGAAACTTCGTCAAAAACATCGCGAACAAAAAGAAGCCTTAACGCAACCGCAACGCTTAAACCAATTTCTACCAGAAGAAATCATCTATTTAAAATCTGCATATGCACTACCAATTAACCATAGCGAAAGTCATACAGTACAAAAATTTATCGCTGCTCGCGAATTAGCCTTGCAACAAACAGAAAACGACAATTTTAAACAATATAACGCATCGCATACCCTAACATCTCAAGCTCAAGCTTATTTAAAACTACACGACATTGACGCAACTCATTATCATAACTTTTATGGCACAGCAGTTCAACAACAACTCCACAATGAAATCTGTTCTATTTTTGAACAAGCTGCAACATTACAACGCAATATCCCATATAATAGTAATTTTTTACAATATAGTGTTATCTGTGCCGATGCCGCCCATGACCTTAATAAATTAGAGCAAATACAAATGGTTGTTGCTTTAAACAATCTAAGTTTTCAATTTTTAGATACCGTAGAAACATACAGCCTTGCAGCCGCTCATGGCGCACTTGGTGGCCTCACAAACATGATCGTTGGCTGGGCACAACTACCAGACTCAATCTCCTTTTTAGCTAAAAGCTTGCACTATGTATTTGAAAGCTGTGCTCTCAGTAGCTGTACGTTAGAGCATGGATTTGAAGATCTATTTACTGAGTTAAGAGATGCACGAAATGAAGAAATAAACATTGGGTTACAAGCACTTAGTCAAGCTATCTCAGACTCCACAGGACCAGAGCGCGTAGAAGCACTCGTGGAATTTGCAGTTAATTTTCGAGTACCAACAAAAATTCTACAAGTCCTTGGTGGCGTATTAGGAGTCACGCGATCACAAGCTACACTTACAAGATCTGCGCAAGCAATCACAGCAGTCGTCGGCGAACAAATGACCACAAGTGAAACTACCAGAGAACTTGCACAAACATTGCAAAAAGCTGAGATGTTGTTACAAGAAAGCGTGGTGCGGCAAACCGCTCAACAACTGAAAAATAACCATATTTCAACAAAATCATTAACACCTGTGAACATCGATATAATTCGAAATCAAGCGCACAATGCAAATGCAAACTCAGCGCTACTAACAAAATTGAAAGCCTTAAACAATGCTCAAGCGGATGCTATCAAAACTAAACATTTACCTGATGGAAGAATAAGATACTATCGACAAGAAAAACTCTCATCTACTCCTGGTCCAACAAGGGGGTCTGCCCACATTACAGAGTTTAATCCCAAAACAAACCAAGTGAGAGCATGGAGAGAGTGCTATGATCATTCAGGAAAAATTAACAGAGTTCATCCTAAGATGTTGAATGGTCAAACGCTCACAGGACAACACTATCCTCCTACTAAATCTGAATTAGAATATTGGCTTAATCAAAAAATACGGAATATTAATAATGAATATTAAACAAAAAATAGGCACAGAGCTTAAACAACTTTTAACAAATAAAAAAACAACAGAACAGATAGGTGGATGGTGCTATTGGATATATATGAAACACATACAAGACATAGATACTACTCTCAAAGACCTATTGTTAGATTTAAGCACCATGGAAGATGGACCTGAGTTTGAATTATCATATGAAAAACTAAATGACATAGCCGATCGATTAATTGCCGGCGAAGACGTAAAGTTGTAATCAAGGAAATTAATCTGTGAAAAAAATAAATTCAAAACCACTTTTAATTGGTATATTTATTGCATTAACAACAATTGTTCTCATGCAAATCAACAAACCAACATATCCAATCACAACAATTAACTCTTATGAGCAAGCATTACCTGAATTGCAAAATATAGACTCACAAACCTTAGTTATTTTCGATGTTGATGACATACTCATAACTTCTCAAGATGTGCTTGCTCGAACAAGCAATTTCCCTTGGAGTTTTAAATTATTGTTATTTGTAAACTATCCTTGGCTGATAAAAAGTAAAAACTTTGAAATGATTTGGAGTGAAATGTGACAACAAACTCCACGCGTATTGATTGAACCTAATATTGTAAGCTATATTCACGATATGCAAGATAAACAGGCTATCGTCTTGGCACTTACCAGCATGGAGTCAGGATCATATGGTTCCATCAAAAATATGCCTAATTGGCGCTACAACATGCTTAAAAAGCTAAGCGTTGAATTTAGCAAAAAATATGTAAACACTATATTCACAAAGCTTCCTACGTACCGCAATCATCATCCCATACTATATAACGGCATTCTTTGCACAAATCAACAAAACAAAGGACTCGTTTTAGATGCTTTTTTACATTATTGTAAATATAAGCCATCCAAAATTATTTCATTTGATGATGATATCAACGCTCTTGAGTCTATTGGAAAAACATGCAAAAAATATGCTATTCCATTTATTTTATTTCACTACCAATCTAACAAATTACGTGGCACATGGAACTCACAAAAAGCATTAAAACAATTTGAATATTTAATAAACGAAAATCGTTGGATCCACGATATAGATATAGACTAACAACAAACACATGTAGCATTGCAAAAGATAGAAGTTATTTTCCAACACAAAATGTTTGAAACACTTTATCAAGAGCCGCTTCGCTAATCGAGCGACCAGTCATTTCAGCAAGTAGCTGTAATGCATCTTTGAGTCGGCATGATACCAACTCGTAATCGACCTGGCGCTTTTTAAGCATCGGCGCGATGACCAACATATCTTGTAAAAACTTGGATAGTAAATCATATTGCCGTTTGTTGAGCAAACAAGTAATCGCGTCAGAACCTTTAAGTATTTTGATTTTTTGAAAAATCTCTTGATACAACAGATCTATTTTTTCATGATTTTTAGCAGATACTGCAACAGTAGAAAGCTTAAGTCCCAACTCATCGTGTGATGATGGCGCATCTATTTTATTTTGTACAACAATAATTTTATCTTGGTACTGCTGCGCAACAGTTCGGTACAGCCCCCTAGTCTCACCTGACAAGGTCGTCGCACCATCAACAACAAGCAAAATAATATCTGCGCTTGCTGCTTCTTGAAATGAACGATCTATACCTTCACGCTCTATTTGATCATCCGTGCTGCGAAGTCCTGCAGTATCGACAAATGTGATAAATTCTCCATCGCGAAAAACTCCTGCCTCAATCGTATCTCGAGTCGTTCCTGCGATGGGAGTAACAATAGCACGCTGCTTATCAAGCAAACAGTTAAACAAAGATGATTTTCCGGCATTTACAGAACCGATGAGCGCAATGCGTACACCCTCTTTGATGTACTGCTGCTTAGGAAATGTTTGTAGTAATTTTTCAACTTTAAGAATTAAGGCGTCCATTTTTGATGCAACATCTGCAGCAAATTCCATCTCTTCATCAAGGAATTCAAAGCTGCCTTCACAGTATGCCATCATTTCAACAACAGCTACTTCGATTTGCAAAGTCCAAGATGATAAACTTCCTTGTAACTGCTGTAAGCTATATTTTAAAGATGCTGCTGTTTGCGCATGGATCAGATCACTAATAGCTTCTGCCTGAAGTAAATCAATTTTACCCAGCATGACAGCTCGTTGTGTAAATTCACCTTTACCAGCAAGTCGCGCACCACATTGCAATATGCGATCAATAATTGCTTCGATCAAAAAAGCATTATTATGACACGTAATCTCAACGACATCTTGTCCCGTAAAGGTCCGAGGTGCATGCATCACCAAAAATAATACTTGATCGATTTCCTGGTTGTTTTGATCAACTACCCATCCATAATGAATGGTATGAGTTGCTTGCTCTGATAATTTTTTGCCCGATGCAAGACGAACGCATGCATCAACAATAGGCCAGATATCTTTTCCAGACAATCGAATAAGTCCAATTGCACCAGCTCCCTGAGGAGTACATAAAGCTACAATTGTTTGCTCATGCTCAATCGATAGGTTAGAAGCACTGTTCATTATTTAGAATTTTTTATTTAAATCTTTAGTTGCGTCAGCACCCTGATCATCCTGCCTTGGCCCTTGAGAGCGCGGACGGAAATAACGAGGACGACGTTTACGACGATATTCTTCTGATTGATTTTGTTGATCAAACCCTTGAGACTGATTATCCAAACCTCGAGGAGCCATCGGTTCCTGTGTTGACTGAGGTCGTGGTTGCAGGACTCTTTGAGGTCTAACCGGAAGAGGACGAGTTTGCATTTTTGATGGAGTATGATGCTGCACAGGAGCTTGCTTTGGAGCTACTGACTGCGCAATCGGTTGAATTTCAAGACCGAGCTCTTTTAATTGCTGCTCAATCTGTTTTTTCATCGCCTGGTTGTTGAACATATTTTCATACGAGCCCCTATCGAACAAACTTTCGTTTTTTCGCATATGCTGCTCTTCTTTGAAAAATAATGCTATTTTTGCTTTTTTCGATCCAAAGCCTAAAAAGCCTGGTTGAGCATCTTCTAGTAACTTCACAAAAAACTCTTTAGGCTGATCAGCTTTTTTTAACGCTTCTTCGATAGCCTTTGCAATTGATGCACCTTGCGCAATGACAGATTTCATAAATAAGGTTCCTTGTCCATCTAATCTGTTTACCCCACAGTAAAACTATGTAGCTGATTATATATTTAGTTACAAGATACTCTAAATGGGACTATATTTGCAAACGTTTTGATTTTTTTGGAGTGGGAAACGGGATTTGAACCCGCGACCTTTGCCTTGGCAAGGCAACGCTCTACCAGCTGAGCTATTCCCACAGAGAGATAACTCTTAAAATTCTATCATGTTTACCAGGCAAGTCAAACAGCTTTTTACATTCCAGTCGATATTTTAGGTCATCACATTTTATTTTCAAAAAATTTATACCGAATTTTAATAATTATGCTATAACCTTAACAATCCTATTAACCATAAGGTTTATCATGATCTATACCATTTCTGGCCTTATTACACACCAACACGACAATAAAATTATCCTACAACAAGCAGGTATCGGCTTTGAACTAACATGCCCTCAGGCAAAGAATTTTACAATTCAACAAAATGTCACCCTCTACACATACCTCCATTGGTCTGCGGAACAAGGGCCCTCTTTGTATGGATTTCTACAGCCACTCGATAAAGATCTATTTCTTATGATTATTGGATGCTCTGGAATTGGACCAAAACTAGGCATCACCATACTCGACAGCGTCAGTTCTTCAGAGTTTTTAACCATCATCTGCCAAGAAAATATCTCAGGCATGAATGCCATTAAAGGCGTAGGAACCAAAAAAGCAGAACAATTAATCCTACAGCTCAAAGAAAAAGCTATGAAAATGGTACAAAATCACCCGATTGCAAGCAGCAATACCATTGTCGCCGCATGGGTCGACCTACAACAGACACTCACATCCCTGAACTATTCTCCCACAGAAATTAAACAAACAACATCAATACTAAAAGACCAGGTCGCTGGACAAACAGTTCCGTTCGACCTTCTTTTACGCAAGGCCCTGACATTGCTAGCAAAAAAATAAAAAAAATTTATGATAAGCGATAATGACTATTTCAGTTTATCGTCATGATACACCAAAAAAAGGTCTCAATATGATCAATTTAAAAACAATTATTCACACAATAGACGTACCTCTGGCATTCATATTTTTAGGATCAGGTGTCCTTTTATCATGCTTAACTAATTTCCCACAATTCAGAAAACTTTCAGAATTTTTTAAAATTCTACAACTTAAAAAATCACAAGAATCAACCATAAATACCCTCAGCCCACTACAAGCTCTTTACACAGCAATGTCAACAAGCTTGGGTATGGGAAATATTATTTCTCCTGCGGTCGCCATTGCTCTGGGTGGCCCAGGAGCTCTTTTTTGGATGGCAATGTATGCAATTTTTGGATCTGTTACCAAATTCATCGAAGTTGTCTTTGCAGTGAAATATAAACGCTACGCAAAAGATGGTTCTATCATCGGAGGACCAACTGGTTACCTCTATCACATTCATCCATGGCTTGCGAACTGGTATGGCATGCTCACCATATTCTTATTTTCTTCATGGTCTGCATTGCAAGCAAAAACACTAGCTGTCATCTATCAACATCATGGAGTAGCTCAGTATACCAGCGGCGCAATTCTTGCTGCGTTTGTTTTTTGTATGCTCCTGAGTGGCACAAAAACAATTGGTAAATTCGCTTCAAAAGCCGTACCCATACTGTTTATTTTTTACTTGTGTATCGCTTTTGTCATAATATTTTCAGACCTCACAACACTCAGTGGTGCACTCGCTTCAATATTTCAACATGCATTTACACCAACAGCACCCATTGGAGGATTTGTTGGCGCATCAACAGTTATTGGTCTACGCCAAGGTATTTTTAAAGGTGCTTTTACCACAGAAGCAGGAGTAGGAACAGCAGCGATTCCACATTCATACTCCGCGACCAATGATCCAATTCAACAAGGAATTTTAGGTATGTATTCTATTTTTATGAACACTTTCCTATGCATGGTTTCAGGGCTCGTTGCTCTCGTTACTGGAGTATGGACCATGGGTAACGTATCCAACGATCTTGCGTTTTATGCATTTGAAAAAGCAATGCCACAGTTTGGCCCTATTGCACTAACAGCAACAATTACCATGTGCATTTTAGGTGCAACGCTCGGGAACAGTTTTAACGGCAGCAAAAGCTTTGGATTTTTCACGAACAACCGATGGATGGTTGCATATTACGTTTTTGTAGCTCTCTTTATTTTTCTAGGAGCTATTGTTGATACTCCAACCTTATGGGATTTAGCAGATTTCATACTTCCACTCATTGTGCTACCAAACCTTGCTGGGTTGTTTATTTTAACCCTAAAGAATAGAAAAGAACTTTCTTCATAAAACCTTAGAAAGTACTCATGCGCATTCTGTTCATGGTCATATTGCTGACCTATTATCATGCCATAATACCATCTATAAATAAACATGATCAACTTCTTTTACGTTCAGGAAACAGCATAGTAACCATTGGTGCATTTACATATGGATACGACCTGCTAAGCATTAGAGATTTTGGACAAAAATCATTTTTAACTATTGGAAAATTTTCATCATTTGCAGATGGCATCACTATATTTTTAAGTGGCAATCACCGCACCGATTGGATAACAACATTTCCATTTGAAGTGTTGCACCATGAATATTTTCATGGCGAAGATATAACATGGCGAAGATATAAAAGGTAGCGTAGCCTCTCACGGAGGAGTAACTATTGAAAATGATGTATGGATTGGCAGCGGCGCAACGATTATGTCCGGCGTCACCATTGGCAACGGAGCTGTCATTGCAACACGCGCAGTCGTTACCAAAGATGTTGCACCATACGCCATAGTCGGCGGAGTTCCTGCAAAATTACGACGTTATCGTTTTGATGAAGATACACGCAATTTATTACAACAACTATGCTAGTGGGATCTAAAAGTCTCTGAAATAAAAGAAATAGTCACCCAACTGTGCGACAACCCCAACAAAGACCAAATACGTTATTGGCTCAAAAAGTATCGCAACATAGATGCATAAAGCATATCAAAAACATATTTTAATATGACTGTTGTTGATTATGCAAAACCTGATCAACCGAAATAATATCTTCTTTTTTGTGCGCCTGAAAACCAAGTTGAATAATTTCATCAAGCAATTCCATTGGACGCAAATTCTCCTCTGCAGCTTGATGAAACAAGCACGTTGCAGGAGTAAGTCCCGGAAGTGTATTAATTTCTAAAATCACAACACGTTTTTGTCCAGTCGGAGATACTGCTGCACTTTGAAAGAAGCAATCTATTCGTGAATATCCAACAGCGCCAACAGCACCATACGCATCACGCACCGTTTGCTGAGCAAGTAAAATATCTTCCTCTGCTAATCGAGCAGGAGTTTGGTTTTCACCTGCACCTGGTAAAAATTTCTCTTCGATAGAAAGTATTCCATCTTGAGCAACCGCTTCACTTGGCATTAATGCTCGAGGCGATTTGTTTCCAACAACACCAATGGTAAGCTCCATCCCTTGAATACGCTCTTCAATTAATACGAACTCTTTCTGTGTAAAAATTTCTGCAAGTACTGCATGCAACTGCTCTTCATTTTTAGGAAGAGATACCAAAACACTACACCCATCATCATGCGGCTTTACAACATAAGAAAAATTAATAGAGCTTAAAAACTCAAATAACTTGCCAAAAGAGCCTTGAAGATAATCTTGCTTGGAAAACAAAAATGCTTTTGGTACATGAAAGTTTTTAGCTTGTAAAAACTGTCCCGTTTTATATTTATCCATGCACAGCGCACTCGTAAATACCGATGGACCATTGTAAGGCAATCCCAACATTTCAAGCGTACCTTGTACAATTCCATTTTCTCCCGGACCACCATGCAAGGCGATAAAAACAAAATCTGCAATTTGATTTAAATCCGACCACAAAATAGCCATCTCAGGTTGTAAGCGAGAATAAATTTCATCAGTTGAAGTCGAAACTAAAAAAGCATGCGGAATCTGATGCAACTTCATATCTCTGTCGACAAAAATCGGTAAAACTTCATATTTTTCAGGAGACAATTTATAACAAACGTTACGTCCCGATTCAAATGATATCTCTTTTTCATTTGATGGACCACCCAAAAGCACAGCAACCCGTGTACGAGTGGTACTACTTATATGTTGTGTTGTATTTTCCATAAAATATTGCTTCAACTCTGTTTTAATAAGGTGATTAATAATCTGCGCATGACCAATACCAATCTCTGCTGCTTGTCGAAATAGAAATGAAGACGGTGACATTCCAGGAATTGGATTACTATCCAGCATCACCACATCACCCTGCAACGTTAAAAACCCATCAAATCTACCACAATTTACAAAGCCCAAGGCTTTCATAGAATCAATACAAATTTGTTTTATTTTTTGCAGCGCTTCACGACTACAATGTGGCGGTGTACGTTTATTTGCAGCACCTGGCATATATTTATGATGATAATCAAATATCTCTTGACCATCGCGCAACATAATTTCAGTTGGCGGTAACGCAACAAACTGCCCTGAATGATCATCTGTAATTACTATACAATTAAATTCCATGCCAATTAGTTTTTCTTCAACCATCACATCCTGACCAGATGAATTGCGCACAAAACAAGATCTTTGCAAGGCTGAATGTAATTCGTCAATATCGCGAGCTACAAAAACACCCAAACTTGATCCTTCAGCTTGAGGCTTAACAATGACAGGAAAAGATATGTCATGCTCCAGCATAAGATCTTGAATATCCGACATATCAAGCTTAATAATCTGTGTAACCGAAACACCAAAACCTTTGGCTGTTCGTATACCATGCATATTTAAATATTGATTTTGCAATATTTTATTAATCCCAACAGCACTGCCAAATAATTTTGTTCCCAAATATGGAATTTTAAAGAGCTCTAAGATCGCTTGCAGCCTACCATCTTCACCATATTGCCCATGCATCGCAATATACATAAAATCTATGCGACTCGACAAACTATCCCATGTTATTTTTTCTGCTTCACGCTCAAGCCTATGTTGAAAATCTACAATTTTTCCACGATACAAAAACGACCATGGCAATATATAAATATCACCCGTAATTGCTTGAAACAATGGAATGACTTGAAATAATTGCGCATCTAAATGATCACAAATGGTACGACCAGAATTAAACGAAACCTCTCGTTCGATAGATTTACCACCGAACAAAACCCCAACTCTTAACATAAATTACCCATAACTTGAAAAACAATTTTGCTGTACCATTTAGTCTAACAGGTTCATCTGTTTTTCAAACTTTTTATACAAAATACCCAGTAAAACAATGCAATGTTTGTGAAAACATATACATAGTATAAACTAAAAGCGATCAACACAGTTTCTTCATTGCACAAAGAGGTTTTTGTGAAACATAAACATAATTCGCTCGTATGGATAGATCTTGAAATGTCTGGCCTTGATTACAACAAAGATGTGATCATAGAGATCGCAGCAATTGTAACTGACGCTGATTTAAATATCATTGCAACTGGACCTAATTTAATTGTTAATCAACCAGACGATATTTTAGACAACATGAATCCATGGTGCATGGAAGTTCACTCACAATCAGGTTTGATTGAAGCCTCAAAAAAATCGACCATCTCTGTTGCACAAGCTGAAGAAGAAGTGCTACGTTTCCTTGAAGAGCATTGCGACAAAAATAACGCACCGTTGTGTGGCAACACAGTATGGTTCGACAAATTATTTCTCAAAAAAGATATGCCACTGATTCTTGATTATTTACATTATCGCATTGTTGATGTCACTGCATTTAAAATTATGCTTGGTCAATGGGCTGGTAAAGATATCATCTTCAAAAAAAACAATTCTCATCGTGCACTTGATGACATCAAAGAATCAATTGCTGAGCTCAAGTTTTATCGCGAACATTTTATTACCATTCCTGACGTATTGCCAATCAATGAGCATTATGCAACAGGGTCAATCGTAAAATAAATAGATGATGATATCGACATTTTTCGTATCTGCCGGAATAGATTAATCAACTGTCGTCTCGACGAAGATTTTAAAAGCAATTTTTGCGTGTACATGCGCTTGATTTTGTACACCAATGATTGAGCAGGGCCGAGTATTTCAACACTGTAATCTAACTCTTGTGCCTTGCTACGTAAAAACTGTGCAATCATGACAGCCTCTTGAGCCATAATTTTTTGATCTTGAGATTTAAATTCTATTTCTGCAATATGCCCACAAGGTGGATATGCCGCCTCAGCTCTATTTGCAATCTCATGCTGATAATATTTCAAATACGATGGTTCATCGATAAATTTAAATATCTCATGCTCATCAAACGCCTGAACAATCACCAAACTATCATCAGATTGACGCCCAGCGCGACCTGCTACTTGTATGAGCTGTTGCAATGTTGTCTCTGCGGCATTATACATCGGAAAGTGTAAATTTAAATCTGCCCAAAGTACTCCAACAAGTGTTACGCCAGGGAAATGATACCCCTTGGTAATCGACTGTGTGCCCACTAAAATATCAATCTGTCCAGTATACATTTCTTCAACCGTATTATTCCAACTTCGCTTTTTAGATGTCGTATCTAAATCTGCGCGAGCTATACGTGCAGTGGGAAATAATTTCTGGAGCAACGTAACAAGCTGCTGTGTCCCTATTCCTTTTTTTAAGAAATCTTGCTCACTACCCTGACACTCAGGACAAACTAAAGGTAATTTTTCATGATATCCACAATAGTGACATATGAGCGAACTATCTTGATGTAATGTTAAACTAACCGAACATTGATGACACTCAAACACAAAACTACACGGACACTGCACAAAAAAGCTGTATCCGCGACGATTTAAGAACACAATCGTTTGTTCTTTGCGCTGCAAACGATCTTGAATAGCAAGATACAGTTCATTGTGCAACCAACCATACTTGCGAGGTTTTCCTTTTTTAAGAGACACCAATCGAATCTTTGGAAATCTCCCCGCAAAGCGACACGTCATTTGCAGTAACTTCCAACCGCGACTTGCAACATTCCAAAGAGACTGAATGCTTGGCGTGGCAGAACCTAAAACAATAGGAACTCCATACAAAAAAGCCCTAAGTATTGCCATATCACGTGAATGAATTTTGGGATGTTTTTTTTCTTGATAACCATGATCATGCTCTTCATCAACAATAATGATTCCTAGATGCGCAATCGGTAACAATACTGGTAAATGAACTCCTACAATTATGACCGGCTTTTGCGCCAACAAAAGCTGCCACAACAATCGCTTTTGATTGGCGCTCGATGCTGAGTGAAATCCAATCACTGGAACATCTGAAAAACTATCTACAAATATCTTCTCAAAGCGAAGTGCAAGTGATACCTCAGGTAGAAGCAACATTACAGCTTTATTTGCACTGATTGCTTGCTGAGCTAATTTTTTATAAACCTCTGTTTTACCAGAACCAGTTACGCCGTGCAAAACAAATGTCTCATGTCGTTGCTCGATAACCGATGGAACAATTGCATCATATGCAGCTTGTTGCTCATCGGTAAAAAAAACTTCTGTGTTATTTTTTTCTTGCTGAATGGGGTGCACATAATTTTGTTGTTCTTGTTCGGTTAGAAAAAGTTGCACTCTACGCAAAAAAAGTAGTTGGTCAACCTGATAATACTCAGAAACTTGTCCAATAAATGATACATAATTTTCATCTGCAGGAAATGGAAATACTGCCACTATTGGTTTGAGTTCAAACTGATAGGTTTGCCCAGCGCTAGCAATTTGTTCAACTACCGCCGGAATCACGCGCTTCATCAAAGGAACTTGCACCAAAACACCTACGGCGATATCTGATCGTAAAGACTCAGGAACAGTATAAGTAAACATCTTAGATGCATACTGCAACAATCGAACATGAATGATCATACATGGTCACTATTTTTATATTTTTTCATACATATAAAATACCACGAATCACCGTACAAAACAAAAATCCTTCAATGTAACAAACATTAAAGGATTTTTATCTTAATTACTACGATATTAATCTTATTTTTGTCGCTCTATTGCATTGCGTTCTTCAAGCGCTGCAGCTTGTCGCATTTGAGCAAAGGCTTGTGTTTGCTGTGCTCCAGCCTGCTGCGCTGCTGCACTAACTAATCGTTGCTGTTCCCAATGTTTTTCTTGTTCACGACGATCTTGTACATAAGCGTCTGTGCTTTTTAAAGCAGTAACCACATTGTCCAAGTCTTCGATGTACATATATTCACATGGTATATAAAACTTTAAGCTACGAATAACCTGCATATCATCCTGAAGTCGAGCAACTGTAGTTACAACAGGATAACATGAAGCTCCTGCACAAAAAACACGAGCCGCTTTGACTAAAGCTTCTTCATCAGCAAGATCAACTTGCAACAAAGGAGAATGGTCAATTATCATTTTTAAAATAAGCGCTTCTTGGTAGAGTTTTTTTATTGCTTCAAATGCTTGCTTCATGTCGTCGGTCCAATTCCAAGGCGTAACCCATGAATTATATCGATTATTCATTTCTTGGTACAATTGTGCTGTCGCATCGTACATAGAAATAATTTCTTTTTTTGACCGTGACAACAAAGGAATACAATTACTAATATCTTGATTGTCCATCAATTTTGATAGCACACCCTGTATTTTAACACCATAAAGGTCAATCAGCTTATGTACTCGATTAATTTTTGACTCGTTTGTTTCACGACGCGCCACATACACTGCAGTTCCTACAACAATAGCCGTTGTACCCGCAACCACTAAAGCATTAGAAGCTTCATCGTGTGATGCGCGCAGTTGCATCGGAGCTATCCCACACGCCATAACAAATATCAGCACAGATTTTTTTAACATTTTAATACTCCAATAGGGTAGTTAAAAACGGACAAATTTTTAATATTTTAATAATTCTAAAATTATCTTGGATATGCCGTTTGACGCGAAGTTCCACGATACAGCGGGTGAAATATTGCCGCGTTTCGTAACCGAATAGCTTCAATTCTAAGCACATAGTTAGCAAGCTTTAAATCGATCCAATCAGTATGTAAGCGGTATTCATACTCTTCGATCTTATCTTTAATACGATCTATTTTATGAGCCAGCGCCTTAAGCCCTTTAACTCCAGGTAAATCTATACCTTTTGCAGACAGCATAGGCAAAATATCTTGTCCTGCGTCAACAGCAGCAAATAAATCACCCCACTGTTTTCTGATCAAGGCATGATAATCAATAATATCCAACTGTAGACGATGTTTTCGTAAAACCTTTTGAAGCTTTTCAAGAGAAGCTATTAAAGATCTCTCTAGATCAACGCTCTCAGCCTTTTTACGCTTAAATCTAATCTCTTTTTTTAATATTTTAAGATCAGCTCTAACCTGTTTTAAGTAATTTTCACTTCTATCATGAACCAATATCAGAAATTGTTGCAAGGTCTCATGGTCAACAGAACTACCCTGCATAAAAACACGATCAAAGCTTGTTAATACATCCTTATGAAACAGATTGATATCTCCTGATAATCGAACAATTGAAGATGCCTGGCTTACAAAAAACAAACTAAGTAAACAAAAGAAATATAGAAACTTTTTTTGATTCATACACACCCAAAAGATTGAGATTCCAACAATTATGCTCAATCACTCCAACCCCTTATTTCAGGTTAACATAACAACCGTTTTTTTCAAACGCCCACCAACAAAACATGCTTCTAAAAAGCTTTTTTAAGAACAAACTCTTGCATTGGCTACCCGCAAACAAGTATCTTAAAAAGGTGAATCATCGTTTAAAATGGAGGGTATTTCGATGAAAAACATCACCAAGTGTCTCATAATCATACTATGCGGGTTAGCATCTGAACAAACAATCATAACAGCATTCTTATTTCACGATGGCGAGAAAACAAGAGCTGGTGAAATATTAGAGTATCCTGCTCTATTATCCAAAAGCCCTGATCAGCTAACAGAGGGCACAGTATTTGTTTTTGCTGATCCAAACTCAAAATTTGCTACAGAAGCACGAATTGTTACTATCTCTGCCAGCCCTGCTGGCAACCAATGGATGGTCTCTTCTACGGTGATTCAAAATGCTGACAGTAAAACCTTTGACAACCTAGAAAATGCACAAATGTTTGCTCTTTCAAAACTACAACCTAATGCTCCTATGATAGCCAGGGTTCGAGAAAAAGTGCGCCCACAAGACCGTCAAAAATGGAGAAGAACATAATATGCATAGCCCATACCTAAAAACTTTATCTTTATTGCTATTTTTAAGCGCAAATTCATCATCCATGACTATGTTTGGTAAACAATACCCACAAATAAACATCACCAATGATGACCTTAGTAGCCTAACACGGGACTCTATTACAAGCAGAACAAATTTTTATTTTGAAAAACCAGAAGCACCCATTAACGTAGCCATCATCTATCAAGATCCGGAAAAAGGACCTGGTTATATTGTACGACACGTTTATACGCCCGAAACAACCAACAACGCCGTTAGAATATCTGAATATATGTTTGCTACTCAGGCAGAGGCTCAAGACATGCTTTTAACATATCTTCTCGATCCTCTCAGCGCTCCTTACCAACCGATACGTAGTAACCCAAAAGCAAAGCAAATCGCAACCCTAATAGCCTCATCATGGTCACCTAATACGCCGAGGAAATCTGGTCAAGGCCAGTACAGTGATTATGTAAAATCAAGAGACAGGAACGACTAAGACTTATACATGATTGCTTCTTGGACATGCGAACTCTTAATGTATTCGCAGTCAGCAATATCTGCAATGGTGCGCGCTAATTTCAATATTTTATGATAACTACGCATACTAAGATTTAATTTCGTAAAAGCTCTTTGTAGTAATAACTGAGCTTCATCATCAATCTTACAAAATTGCTCAACTTCATGCGCCGACATCATACTATTTGTTTTAGCCATCGATCCAAAGCGATTATATTGTCGCGCCAAAGCAACAGTGACACCCTTGCGAAGTATTTCTGAAGTAATCTGATCAGGCGTCCTTTGGCCAGTTGCATCTTCATAACTCACTGCTTGCACAGAAACACGAATATCAATTCGATCTAAAAGAGGTCCCGATAATTTCGCTTGATATTTCTGTACCTGTTGAGCAGAGCAAACACAAGCCTTAACTTCATCTCCAAAATAACCACACGGACAAGGATTTAATGCTGCAACAAGTAAAAAAGATGCTGGATATTGTATCGATTGTTGTACGCGAGAAATATCGGCCACGCGACTTTCAAGGGGCTGACGAAGAGCTTCCAAAACATCGCGCTTAAATTCCGTAAGTTCATCTAAAAACAAAACTCCATGATGTGACAAACTAGCCTCTCCCGGTTTTGGATAGGTACCACCACCAATAAGACCTGCCGCAGAAACAGAATGATGCGGACTACGAAATGGTCGATGCACAATAAGTGGTTTACCGCCAAGCTTACCGCTAATAGAATAAATTTTGGTAGTATCAATCACTTCCTGAAATGTCATGTCAGGCATAATCGTAAGAAGTCGCTTCGCAAGCATCGTTTTACCTGATCCAGGAGGACCAGAAAATAAAATATTATGACGCCCAGCGGCAGCAATTTGCAACGCACGCTTTGCCCATGCTTGACCCTTAACTTCTGCAAAATCACCTTGCTCAACGTGATGCGATGCAACATAGGTAGCAACATCTGTCTTTGTCGGTTGCAGTGTAGATTCTTTACGTAAAAAATAAATAAGCTCAACTAGATTACGCACACCATAGATTTCAACATCACCAATAAGTCCTGCTTCACAAGCATTATCATAAGGTAGAATAATACGTTTTTTTCCAAGCTTGCGAGCATCACATGCAATAGCAAGAGCTCCTTGAATAGATTTAATAGTTCCATCAAGTGACAACTCACCAATAATTAATGTTTCATCTAAAAAAGTTTGATCAATTTCAATCATTTTACTTGCATGCAAAATACCAAGCGCAATTGGTAAATCAAAAAGAGTACCTTCTTTTTTTATATGCGCAGGAGCAAGATTAACGGTGATTTTTTTTTCAGGAATTTTGAAGCCAGAATTTTTTAAAGCAGTAACTATGCGTTGACGACTTTCTTTAATTGCTGTATCAGGTAAGCCAACTATATAAAAGTTAATTAAACCGAAAGCAATATCAACTTCCACATCTACTTGATGAGCATGTACGCCAATTGTTGTCGCAGAAAAAATTTTTGTATGCATAAAAAGATCTATTTTTTTGAATTTTGTGTAAACTACCAATACATAAGCTTCTTTAGTACTACACATTAACTTACAATATCAGATTTTATACAATTAGAAAAGTTGTATCTTGTAAAACATAAAGATATTGCCCAGAACAAGTGACAACGACAATAAAGGATGAAGACAATGAAAAAGAGTTTATACATTTTTATCATGCTTGCATGCTCAACACCTCAAATATACACACAACTTGTCATTGGCGATCCCAATGCCGCAGCAAATACCACATTTAGTTTTAATATTGGATTTGTTTCCTACGACGATAAATCAGACTTATCACCTGCTCGCTGGTGGAGCGCTACCAACGACGCCAGTATTGCCACTTTTCCTGATGCAACCAAACAATATGGCCTTGCCTACACTATACAAACAACATCATACCTAAATCCTGACACTGTTATCCAAGCCGTACCAATGGCAACATCAGGAAATGCAACTTTATATTCTTGGAATGGCACGCTTGTCGTTCCATCAGAAGCTCCAAATCCTATATGGAATGGCCAATTTACATTATTTGATGTAAGCAACCACAAACCATTGTTCACCGTCGCATCAGCACCTAATATTTTATATTCAGTACAAGAGATCAAACTCTATCCAACCGAAACAGAAACTGATGTCAATAGCACTAGCTTGCTCATGCATGACTTTGGAGCTGGACAAGAAATTAAAAGCATACGCGGTCTTTTAGATACGTTATTTGCTATTTATTCTAATGGAACTTTTGGAACAGCCGCTTCTAACCAAATGTCTGTATTTACCAGAGCAGTGGGTCCAGCAGAAAATACAACTACTGGTCAACCTTATCTTAATCCCCTTGCTACTCAAGCAATCACTGTCAATACAAATGCTCTTAAAGGAGGATCTACGCAACCAGCTGTTAGCTCATTTGGTCCATATGTCACCATCAAAAGCGCTTTCTTTATGACATATGTAGGCATTCAAGCAACAGCCGGTGCTGGTGGCGTAGCAAATGGCATCCTTCTTCCACAACTAACGCCAACCGGATCTACCTATACGCTTGACTTCGAACAACTCGCACCAACATCAGTTATTACCGGTGGATTTGACACAATTCTTTCTGCAAATAGTAACAACACTATTCGTATTTTCGATATCTCTGGAATGCTGACCAGTACCAACTTACAGTACATGATCGTTGCTCGTGACAGTGGGACAGGACCACAAGCAATATACGCAATGCCTATTGTATCAACAGGAACATTTAAAGGAGCAGTCGCAGACTATACTTCCATATCAACCTTTTTTGGCACTAAGCCTCCTATTTTTATAACCCGCAACTTTGATACTGTAATCTCTGATGGTACTCAAATCAACCTCACAAACCCAAACGTTGCAGCCCAAATCACCGTAGGCGGAGCATTGCCTCTCGATGCTGGCAATGATATCAAGGGACTGTTTGTAGTTGGTGATAGCGTTTATGTTGTCATTGGCAATCAGTACTCGGCAACACAACAACCAGGTACATTCCGCAGTCAAGCCATTTTTGCCTCCGATGGACACATAATTGCATGGACTCCATGGTCAAGAGTACTTGGCTCTGATAGCCAAATGAACTATAGCTTCATTGACTCTAAAACACTAACCGGTTTTTATGCCGCAGCTCAAACTCCAAGCACAACGCCTGCTTTTAATTCACTCTACGAAACGACATTTACAACAACATCCAACTTGGCTCCATTTCTGACAGATCTACCATTCAGTCAAGGTGGCACCCAAGGTATCTTTAATTTTGGACAAACAACATCCGGTTTTAACAATGCAATATCATTACTGATAGCAACAAGTCTGAATAGAATTGTAATTGGACAAACAGGCTATAATAATGGTACCGCATTTGCCATAAAACCGATGAGTTCAAGTGATGTTATATCGTTTAGCGGGGCAGCTATCAATGATCAACAAGCTATCGTTGCTGCCGAAATTGCGCACAATGGCACCAATCACTGGATTTTTGCCGGTGGAATTTCTGGTGTATCAGTGTTAACCGATAATACAAATGGATATACATGGATCAACAACCTAGCAAACGTTGCAGCTCTTAACGCTGGACAAACATGGAAGACCGTTGGAAATTTTTCTAATGTAAAAAAACTAGTATGGGATAGCACCAATCTTTATATACTCACGAATGCAAATATTTATAGCATTGCACTCGATCCTAATAAATTTAAAGCAACCCCAACAACTCCCTTAAACACCCAAGTTGTTCTTGCTGCATCAACTATTGGAGCTAACGTATCGTTTTTAGATATGATCGTAGACAATGGATATTGTCTTATTGGAACAACTAACGGCCTGTATGAACTCAATGGCGGCAATCTACAACAAATAATCATTCCGCAAGGGCTACCTGCAATTAGCAAACTCATAACAGTGTCAAACAATCAGACACCACAACACAATTTCAAAAATCTAAGTAATTTATTTGTTTTAAACAATACTTTTGGAACACAACAAGCTCGTCTACATAGATTTCTGATTCAAAATGGCGCTATTTCGCAATTGCCAGATACTTTTGCTGCACAAACAGGTAGCACAACGCAAGGCATACCAGCTCCATTTATTACTTTTGATAACTACATCAGCAACTATTTTACAGATGGTTCTTGGAACGTTGCAAATTCATACTATTTAGGACCCAACCAACCACAAGGTTCTGCTTCTACTCCATTTTTACAACAAATTATGAGCGGCGTTCGATCAGGACTTTCAAGTAGTCAGGTAATTATGAGAATGTATGCTTCTTACGCTCCCCTACCATTCATCTCGACCGGCTCTAACAATTTAGGGTTGCTACGCGAATCAACATCAGGCGCTGTCATTGCAGCTGGGGAATTTGAAGCGTATACCAATGCATAACGATATAAAAGGATTTTCAATGAACACGATCCATCGTCAGTTGATACTAATTGTTTGTGCTATAACGCACATGACCTACAGCGATTTACCACCACTAGGTTTATTTGTACCCTATGATATTAATATTAAACAAAGAAAACCTTCAACAGGTAAATTTCAAACTGTATTCCTGGGAGAAAGCAGCTATACGTCTAATGGGTATGCAACAGACCCAAAAGAAGAGCTAACTTTTCTTGTAAATCCACTACAAATTTATGAACCAATACAAAACGTTGTGTCGTTGTATCAAGGATTTGATGCAAATGGCAACATTACTCAAACAATAACAAGCCCATTTACACAGCTACTCGATAGCATCGCTGGTGGAGCAGGAGGAGGTGTTAGTAGCCTTGGTAATGGTCTTTTTCAACCATGCGGTAAACTGTCATGCGCACAATTATCACTAGGCGCTACATATGGATGCGGACAAGGTTTTTACATCAGCGCCTACTTACCTTTCTATTTCGCAAAACTTTCAAATGTAAGCTGGACCTATCTTGGAGATAACAACCTTTTTGCTGGTCAAACCATACAAACAGAGCTGGTCAATGGCTTTCAAGAAGATGCTTTAAAATATTTCGACTTAAATATTGGTGGCTGGAACCGTAAAGGGCTTGGCGATCTAGCTATACTTGCTGAATGGCAAAGAGATTTTCCTCAGCGCAGACCGACACTACGAAATGTACAGATTAATGGCCGACTCGGCGTTACCTTTCCAACAGCTTTAGACAACTGCCAAAACATCATCATGCCTATCAATTTTGGCGCTGATGGAGCTATCGGATTACCTTTTGGGGGAGGACTAACTCTGGTGCTTGGTGATGTCATAGATGTTGGATTTAGTGGTCAATTTTGGTACTACTGGAGCAACGAAAAACTACGCCGAATTAAAACTTTTCCAACACAAACAACATTGCTTGAGCCAATTCTGACAAATACCTGCAAACAATATTCTATTATTCAAAACTTTAACCTTTTTGCATCTGTTTACAGCTTCTGCAAAAGATTCACCGTCAAAGGACTTTATCAATATTGGCGCAAAGGACAAGATACCTTGATTCCTTATTCATCAAACTTCAACTTTGACATCGTAAACAGTGCTCGCAACCTTGATGAAGTAACTCGTCATCAACTCTGCGTTTTTGGTACCTATAGCCCTTTACAGGGTGATTTCCAAAGGATCATTCCTCAATTCGAAATATTCTGGAAAGGTTCTCTCAATGGTATGCGAACAGCTGTAGCATCTACCTACGGCGCACAATTGTCTCTAGTTTTCTAATTTATTTTCCATATAAAAACGCCCTCCCAGCAGAGGGCGTTTTTATAATCAATGCATACACGAAAAACTCCTTCTCCCTGTTGACTTTTCAACGATAATTGCGATACTTAATGTATCAATTTATTTATTCCCTGGGGGCACTTTTATGAAAAATATTCTAAGATCAATTCTGATGATGATCCTGGTATCATCTACCATTTCTGCTCAAACAACCATAGTCACAAAAACAAACAATGATTTATTTGTAGCTGTAGAATCTGGCAATCGCAAAGCGGTTAAAAAATTACTATCAAACAAAAAAACTCGCTATGGTATTAACTCTTTAAATGCTCAAAACAAAACTGCTCTAGATGTTGCAGCAGAGCATGGTTATTTCCCAATTGCTCGAGACCTTATGAGCCATGGTGGACAAGTAACATCAGAAAAAAATGCTCTCTACTTAAAAGATAATCTTAAAAATCGCGCATTAAAATTCTTCGTGTTTGGATGGTTCTTTACTCCATTCCTATGGTTTGGCAGCGTAGCGTCTCTTAACAAAGCTTCAAATCTTTACGTTATCACCGTATAACAATCAACAAAAATTAAATAACAAAAAAGCCCTTGGATATCCCAAGGGCTTTTTTGTTAAACTTGCTTTTCTATTACTTTGTTGATTCATAAACCAATGCATAAAGCGCTGCTCCATGCATGTATAAATTGCTATGATCAACCAAATAAAATGGAACCTCTAAAAGATAGTTGGTTAAATACTCATTATCTGTTTGAAAAACTTCTCGCATAAATGCTGGATCCTTAAAGAGCTCTGGATTTTTTTCAGCTACTCCATTCATAATGTAAACACCATTGTACGGTAACTGAGCATACGCAGCGTTACGTACCAAGCGTGCATACAGTTTCATATAAAAATCGACAGCCATCTGACAGCATGCGTCAGTTGAGCGTTGTGCAAAAACCTCTTGATAGTGCTCATAAGGAACATCTTCAATTTTCATTTTTGATAAGAATGCGTACATGCGCTTAATGCCACCCGCGGCTCCAAGAACCTTACCCCAAGAACGACTTCCTATTTCTTTTTGTAAATATTCACCAAACTCTAACTCTTGCTCTGTTCGTGCACAAAAATCTACAAAACTATAACTAATAGGTGATGGCACATAATATTTTAATTTTTCATCCCACAACATTAAACCAGAGCCTAAGCCATTACCTGCTCCAATAATCAACTTCGTACCATTCGCACGAGGTTTGCCGCTCTTTAAGGTGATAATATGCTTTTGATCTAACGCCTGAATACCAAATCCAACAACTTCAAAATCATTGATGACAAAAACTCTGTCCAATTTCGCTTGTACTTGTATAGCTCTACCATCAATGGCAAAAGCTAAATGTGAGAACTTAATGTAATCTTTGTTTGCACTTGTGTTTCCCGGAGTTGCAATACACACCAACTTCACAGAAATCGAATGTTTTTTTTCAATATAATTTAAAATATGCACAAAATAATCGGTAAAATCAGTTATATCTTTTGTTTTAGAGCTAACCTCAAGAACTAATTTTAACTGCTTTCCTACAACTTGAAACAAACCTGTTGTCACATCTAACACGTTGGCATCACACCCAATTATGTATCTGTTTTTTGAATTTAATGCTGCTTGTTCATGCTGTTTCTCTTGAATCATTGCAGTAAAAGTTGCATCTGTTGAAGCAAGCAGCTGCGGTGCACATGCCAAAATTACCAATAAAATATGTTTTTTCATAATAACCTTTTTTATACTGTAATAGACGCGGAATTACATAAATCACGACATGATTGCATACGCTGAATTAAGTGTGATTTTTTACAGGTCATTAAATCTTCTTGTTCTTCTAAAGCAATCAAAACCAACGGTTTTGTCTGCAAATCATGCAGTACTTGAGCAAAAAAATCTTTTGATAAATCTTGATGAGACAACTCAACAAAATAACAGAACCGATGAATAAATGACCAGCACATATCATCAAGGGCATTTTGATCACACAGCACCTTTTGATCCAAGCAAATCTGACATTCATGCGCAAGACGATTACAGTTATACCATGTTTGAATGTCATCTTTTGATGACCAAATTAACTTATTTGCACACATTTCAAAGAATCTTAAAACATCTTTTTTAAGTTGTTCTACTTCAATATGTTGCTGCGTAATACTTTGATTTGTCTGTTTAGCAATTTGCTCAGCTAAAGATGTCATAAACGAATCTGGATTTTTTTGAAAAAAGGTAAAATATTTCGCAAAAATATCACTGATTTTTTCTTTAAGAACTATTTGCATCTCATGCAAAAAACTTGCTTCTTTTTTCTCGAGATATGGTTTCATCACTTTAGTAAATTTCGGTACAAATTCTGCAAATGCTTCTGCCTCAACATATGGTACCGCTTTAATTTTTTGCAAAAACATCTTAATAACCGATACTGCAAAAACCTCATTTTGACCAGTAGCAAGCCCATACTCTAAAAACTGAATCATATGAGATAGGTTGTACGGCAAATAATGTACATATTCTGGATGGTTATAAACATATTTGAAATAATACGAAATACCATCAGGCGTGAAATCAATAGGCTTACAAAAGAAATTGACCAGATCAACCTCATGCCGCGTTAAAACAGCTGATTCCTTGTTTGAATCTGAATCTACAAACGTTACAGTTTCACTGCTACCTCTTTTATTTAAATTTGAGTTATTCAAATCTAAATCTCTCTTTTTTTCATCCTCAACTTTGACTTTTACCTGTGGTTGCGTTACAACAGTAGTGACATGAGCCAAAGCAAGGACAAAAAGCATATGTGGCACATAATTACGATTAATCATACAAAATTCCCCCGTATGCAGTTCCTATTTTTTAATTAAACGGCAACATTACTAGTTTTATTATTTTAACATAAAAATAAAACAAAGCTTTTACAAGATTGATCATAAGAAAAATAAAGGACACACAGTATGGCGCTCTATTTTTATAAAGCCTTATCCAAAGAAGGAAAAAAAATAAGCGGACAACTTGATGCTTCTTCCGTAGAATCCGTACGCAGTCAACTTACCGCTAAAGGTTTATTTCCCATCGAAGTCAAAATCACCACTGAAGGTGGATCAGGTTTTTCTTTTATCAAATCACTTTTTGAAAAACCAGTTGCTATCAAAGATCTTATTTTTTTTACTAAACAACTTTCTGTTCTTCTCAAATCAGGCGTACCCCTACTGCAAGCGCTTGAACTATTATCTGAACAGTTCACCGGAAAGCTACGATCAATTCTGATCAGCCTTAAAGATGGAGTCAAAGAAGGTAAGTCTCTTGCCGACGGACTTCAAGCATACCCGAAAACATTTAGTAACATTTATGTACAACTCGTCCGCGCAGGAGAGGCCACTGGTAAACTAGAAACTATTCTAGAACGACTAACTGACTACCTCGAACGAGAAGATGAAATTCAAAAAAAGGTTAGTGGAGCTTTATTTTATCCGATGGTGCAAATTGGAGTGATTGTTCTAGTCGTGGTTGCAATCATGACATTTGTAATACCAAATCTTCAGACCATGTTAAAATCAACAGGCCAAGAACTTCCCATGGCAACACAAATCCTTCTTACTGGATCATATGTTCTCCTCAATTACTACATGTACATACTGATTGTAATCATAGCAATCGCAGTCGCATTTCAATATTGGAAATCAACCCCATCGGGCAAACACGCACTGGATAAAATTGTTTTAAAATTACCACTCATTAAATTTTTTGCACGAACAAGCGCGATAGTACAATTCTGTAATACGCTTGGTATGCTACTTGAAAGTGGCGTCACTCTTTCAAATGCCTTAGATATTGTTTGTGACATCATCGATAATAGTATTTTAGTGCAGACACTTAAAGATGCTCGTGATAAAATTATTAAACAAGGAAAGATCACACCTTTTTTGAAAGAAACAGGACTATTTCCACCTATGGCAATTTACTTGATCAACACAGGGGAACAAAGTGGAAAATTAGATTACATGCTACTGACCGTTGCGCGCAACTACGAGGTAGAGTTGACAGAATTAACAGACCGATTAACTGATAATATCCCAACCATTATGACATTTGTTATGGCAGGTGTCGTTGGATTTATTATGTGGGCAGTTATGGGGCCAATCCTTGGCATGTATGAAATGTCAGGAATTTAAAAAATATTAGAGTTTAATATAAATGAAAGGATATACATGCATATCTCAAATAAAAACCTACAACCGGGTTTCAATTTTATTGAAATGATGGTTGCTCTCGTTATCATTGGTATCATTGTTGGAATGATTGGACCGCGGGTTATGGGGCTACTCGGACGCGGAAAAAGAACTTCAACAGAAAATACTTTAAAGGTTATCAAGGGCGCTGTTAAACAATATAAAATAGACGTTGGTACCTACCCAAGCAAAATAGAAGATCTTGTTAAAAAACCTGAAAACACAAATGGCTGGCAAGGTCCGTATGTTGGAGATGAAGACAAAGCTAATCCAGAAATGCCGAAAGATGCTTGGAACCAAGATTTCGTTTACAAATTAAACGACCGTGGCGCAACACCTCCGTTTGAGCTCTATTCTCTTGGTGATCCTGACAAAGAAGAAGATCGAATTTATGCAAAATAGATTACCTATCCAAAGTAATCAATCAGGGATCTCGTTTATCGAGATCCTTGTTCTTTTGCTCTTAATTTCAATTTTTATGTCGATGGCTGTACCACGATTTATTACCAACAAGCCTGGCACTGCTCAAAAACATTTTTTCGCAGAATTTGCAACACTAATTTCTGACACTGCGTACCAAGCAATTGTTTCTAAAAAAGTGCATCAAATATATTGGAATTTCAAAACACAAAAAATTACGGTCAAACGGCATGAAAACATACCGGACGAAGCAAACATACATCAACGGTTTAAAACCGTAGCTAAAGACGTTTTCTACAGTCAAATAGCAGTTCCTGAACTATTTACAGTACGTAATTTTATTGTACAAGGCGATGAATTAATCAAACCAGGAATGATTATGGATGATGCTTGGTTCTATATAATGCCCGATGGCAGCAGCCAAGCAACGACTCTTAACATCGAAGATGCTACTCAAGATATAACCACAAGATTTAGTATAACGATAAATCCTTTTTATAGTCAGGCGACGCTTCATGATGCTTTCCAAAAACAATAAAAATTTTTCCACATCTAACCTTATACGTTATTTGCCGCCACAAACAAGCGGTTTTTCTTTTATTGAAATGATGATAGCTCTAACACTGCTCGCCGTCTTTGGAACATCTCTTTTCCTTGTGCAAACCAATATTCTTTCAAAGATACTAACAACACATCGCATGGTTGAACAAAGCAATGATATCGATCAAGAATTACAACAATTTCAAATGCAAGTACACCAAGCAATCTTGCAAAAAAAAGCTCCCGAAACAGTTACTCTCAACGTTACTAAAAAAAATCCAGATCGTACAATATCAATTAAACTGAACCAAATAGCTGAAAAATCATCACTGCATAAGCTGTTTGCAAAACAACTGCGCATGATACAAATCACCATCCAGCAAGAGCAATATCAAACAAATTGGTATAGCTTACTCTATATTCCAGCTATCAACCCTAAGCCAGAATCGCAAGCTAAAAATAAAACAGAGGTAGCTACATGAACAAGCAACCAGGCTTTTCTGTCATAGAATTAACCATTAGCATCATGATCTCAGCTTTTCTTATGACTGCTGCTCTTACCATTTATCACCAAATCAGCAAGGGTATGACCAAAATGCAATACCTAACCACACAAGATACCGCGATCATGATTGTCAAACACCGACTCGCCATCGACCTGCAAGGCCTCTGTCCGCTATGGTTTGCCGATGATCAATATGAAGAGCTGAGAACAAAAGCTAACACAACTCCTGATACTACAACTCCAAAAGCGACTGCGCCCACAACACCTCAAAAAGAAACAGACCCCAACAGCCCAAACAACGGTTACCTGTTTGCGCAAAGCAAAGATACGCAGTTTCAATTTTTAACCTTTGTAACCACAAATGCTCTTCCTGGTTATCCAAGCACTCCTTACCGCTGCGTACGAGTTGTCTACGCATTAAACAAAGATCCACACAATGAAAATCTCTTTGTATTACAACGCAAACAAGAACTCGCAATTTCAACAAAATTAAATATCGAAAAGTTAACGCAAGGTACTTTCTACACAATTGCAAAAAACATCACCAAATGCTCTATTGAATATGGTTTTATTGATATACCTCCCGACAAACGAACACAGCAGTCAAATCAGGCTTGGAAAATGAAATGGGTTGATAATTGGGGGCGTTCAACACAAGAAAAACAAGAAGAAGATTATGTACCAACGCTTCCAGATATTATTAAATTAAAAATCAGCATACAGCAAAACCCTGACCGACCAGCACAAGAGCATGAATTATGTTGTTTACTCCCTATTAGCAACCAGGTAACATTTAAGTCCTTTGCGCAAGAAAGAGCCGCTTCCGCTAAAGGCAGCCCTCCCGCAACAACCAATGCTATAACTAATAGCGCTACTCCTGCGCTACCAACATTGCCGCAATAAAAATAAGGAAGAACATGCATAAAAAAGAAGGTTATATTTTATTTTTACTCTTTGGTATTTTGTCCGTTTGTAGCGTACTGATATCGCTTTATTTTTCACGCGTTATCATCTACCGACAATTAATGCAACAACTCACCGCCCAACAACAAGCTGCTACCATAAATATGAGTAGTATTGCTCTGGCACAAACACTTATCATTCCTGAGCAAAAAGAAAATGAAGATGAACAAAACCCAAAGCAAGCACAACCCAAAGCAGCAGAGCAAATAGACATCAAAGCATTGATGAAGCTTTTTCCTTACTTCAACAAAGAAAAAATTCACGAACTTACAGCTGCTACCGATGGAATTCAGGCAACATTAACGCTCAGTGTTCAATCAGAACAAGGTAAGCTCAATATCAATAGCCTGTATGATTTAGAAAAAAAGAAATTTGTAAACGAAGGCCAACAACAAGGCGACAAAAAAAAACTTTGTGTCTGGCTCTTCAATCAGATTGCAACAATTACCGGAAAACCGAACCTACTGCAGCCCTTTGAGCAATACATGAAAAACAGAACGTATGATCTAAACGATGTAACAGAACTGCTGACTATCAAGGAGTTCTCAGAACAGTTTTGTGATAATTTGTTTGTAACCTTTACTGACACAAAAACAAAAAAACTGTTCTTAACCGATATTTTTACTGTATGCAGTGAGCAAGAAACAATTACACCACTGCTACTTTCACCATCATGGTGCCTCTTGCTTGGTCTGCAACCAAAACAAACAATGACTCCTGAAGAATTACAAAAATTCTTTGCCTCTTTAAAAATAGACAGTAAATGGGAAACCGACTGGAATAGCTCACTACAGGGTTTTTATCAAAAAGATTACAAAGATCTGGCTCAAGAAATAAAATCAATATTGACGACGAGGTATGAAGCTAATATATTCTCCTTGTTACTAAAAACAAAGATAGGAGAGACAAATTCAACTATCTTTACTATAGTAAAAACAAACACGAAACAACATTTGCTAGGTTTTGACATCATAAAAACCTATCAAATTTAAACGGAGAATATTTTGCAAATTAAAACCGAAACCAAAGTTGGCGTCTTTGTCATTCTGGCAATTGCGATATTTATTATCATGACTGTTGGTATTGGCGCATTTCGACTTTCCTCTTCAGGTTATGTTCCATACACAGTTTCTTTTGACGATGTATCCGGATTATCAAAAAAAGCAGAAGTTAAAATAGCAGGCGTCAAAGTCGGTTCAGTTGAACACATCGAACTAAATTCTTCAGGAAAAGCACAAGCTCAAATTCTTGTAGATAAAAAATTCGCACTCTATGACAATGCATATGCAGTGGTACGACAAGAGGGTTTAATTGGTACTAAATATTTAGAACTCATTCCTGGAGACCCAATGTTGCCACAGCTTCCTTCAGGCAACACCCTTGCACGACCAGGTAGAGAAGCCGTATCAATCGATGAACTACTGTTCAAATTTAAAAATATTGCGACTCACGTAGAACAAGTAACCGATAGCATCAAAGATGCATTTACTGGCCAAGAAAAATCAGAACAACTCAAATCACTTGTTGAAAACCTTTCAACCGCATCAGCAAAAATTGATCGTATAGCATCTTCACTCGATCACGTATTTACTGAAAATGAAGAAGGCTTGAAAAACACGATTAATAATATTCATAGCTTTACCACCACACTTAAAGATGATATTCCAAACCTTAAAGAAAATTTTGCTAATTCAGCTGAAACAATATCACGAGCAGCTGATGAAGCACGCGAAGGATTCAGTAGTATCACATCTATCTCTCAAAAAATAGATGAAGGCAAAGGACTGTTAGGTAAATTAATTAACGAAGACGATATGTATCGCGATATTAAATCAGCCGTCAACAGCGTTAAAAACTATCTAGCAAAAATTGAAACTATGAGTATTATCTTCGATGCTCACTCAGAAACCATGCATCGACCAGTCGATCAATTTAAATTTACCGACTCAAAAGGTTATTTCAACGTCCGTATTCACACCAGCAGCAATTCGTTCTACATGGGACAAATTGCAACGTATGAGCGTGGATTTGTAAGTCGTAAATATACCTATAAAACATACATGGACAACCGACGAAATATCTATGAAGAAATTCCGTATGATGAAATACCAACAGACCCAGCTAATGGATTTGCGGCCTATAATAGACGTGAATTTGCTCCACTTACTGTAGAGCAAGAGCGGAAACCGTATGCATATGGTTTCCAATTCGGAAAAATTTATCAAAACATAGCGCTACGCGTTGGACTATTTGAAGGTACTGCTGGAGTTGGTGCTGATTATTACATCCCATTACCAAACGATAAACTATCATGGATCACATCTCTTGAAATGTTTGACTTCACCGGTTTCCAACGTCTCGATTTTAATACCGAACGACGTCCTCACGTAAAATGGATTAACAGAATATTCTTATTTAACAATATTTACACAACATTTGGATTTGATGATTTTGTAAGTGAAAACGCAACGTCATTCTGGGGAATTGGTATTCGCTTTGCAGATGATGATATTAAATATCTACTCTCTAAATTTAACTTAAGTTTTGCATAGCCGAATTATGAGCGCCTAATTGCACTCTCTTAAATACTAGGAAAACCATGCTGCGCACTAAAAAAAACATTTTTATGCTTGTGCTCTGCGTTCAGGTATCTAATATATTAGTTTGCTCAACAACAAACCCAAAAATATCTCAGTCCAATCACGACCTTTTACAAATTGGAGCTGAAAGAGCAGCAACTCGCGATCTATATCATCAACTACTAACAAGCACACAAGCAGTCATGTCCAAATTACAACAAGCTACGCAGGACTCTAACAATCAGGCAGCAACAGATCTGCTTGTAAATTGTAGCAAAGAAATACAAACAATACTTACATCACACACCCCAGAGGCCCAACAGAGACTAACTGCGCAACATCTACAAAAACTCACCGCACAATTTGAATGTTCTATACAATCTAACCACTAACTCAACATCAACGCTAAAGCTCATAGGTGTTGCACAAAATTAATACCACAAAATCATAATGTATAGAGATTGTAATGTTACTCAGAACAAAACAGATTCTTTTTGCTTATTTACTACTTCAAGCTTTTAATAAAACATCAACGGCCGACACAAAGCCTAATTTTATTGGTCGTCAACTTCATGAAATGAATATAAAGGCAATTCGTGGAGTCCTTGAGACAAGCACAACCGATGAGTCCTTGCAACGCAAAATAGAATCACTTACACATAATGCTGATGGTTTAAATGCTGCAACAAATCCTGTTTTTATAAATTACAAAACAAAGCTGAAACAAGGTTTAGCTCAACCCGCTCAGGACCTGCGATCTTTCCTGCAAATGTATTTACAAGAACTCGAACAATCTACCCTAGCAACTCACTCTCAACGATAATTTTGTTGCCGCGTTATTGCTATTTGCACATCTTGCGCTACATTCATATGGTCAAGATATAAAAATTATACGTATGGAGATTTGTATGCTAAGTATCAAAAATAGTATTTTCATTGCTCTCATTCTTATGCAAACATCAAAGCTTTTAATCTCTGCCGCCCAACATCCACCATATGATCTTGATGCTATGGAACAAGAACAAAAAAAACGTACCGACCAACTTCGATCGACTATACATAAATTTATAAATAAATTCTCAACAACCCATCAATATGCACAGGCACTCATAACAGCAAGAAATCACGATCTAGATTTACTAAAAACTGCAGTGCGCAAAAGAAATCCTGAGGTTTTCCGATCACAAGTCGCAGCAGTGATTCATAACATACAAAACACAGAACATAATCTCGGATTAACCAAACAACGAAAAAAATTTCGTGTTCGTGTCATGGATAGCTTGCGAAGACCCGTCTGGATTTCTACAGAGCTCCAGAACTCAAAATATCCAAAATATCGTAGAGCATTATATTATCTACATTTCTACAGAGTTTCAATTAATACAGAACTCAAAACATCGTAGAATATTATATTATTATGATACTAGAGATCTGTAATGGAAGAATCAGAAGAATAATAAATATTCCAACGTCATCTTAAAAATAAAAAAATCTCGCTTTTAACGGCGAGATTTTTTTATTTTTTTAATTCCAGCGCAGAGTCCACTGCATAGGATCAACTGCAACGTTCTTTACACGTATTTCCCAATGTAAATGATCACCGCTTGCATATCCTGTCATACCCATGTACCCAAGAGGATGGCCTTTTTTCACTTTTTGACCAACACGAATATCTGCATAATCGCGCAAGTGACAGTACAAACTTAATACTCCACAACCATGATCGATGACTACAGTGTTACCAGTATGTGTAAATCTATCTTTTAAAACAATAACCCCATTATGTGACGCCCAAATAATACTGTTTTTATCAGATACTAAATCAAGCGCTTTGTGTACCTTACGTCCACGTTCTTGCGATGTACGAATAGCACCAAATTCAGTTGTAATGCCTTTGAGTACTAATGGTACATCAAATGGACCTGACCACATTTTTTCAAACTTAGATTGCGCTGCAAGTTTTTCCATCTCTGCTTCTAAATCTTGTTCTTGCAAAGGAGTAAATTCTAACTCTGTTTGTAATTTATTTCCAGTGATTCCAAGAATTCTTCGTTTGAATGCAACAGGAACAACCTGCATTTTTCCCTCTAAAGAAACTTTATTGCCTAAGCGATCACAAACATCAACACTAAAAGGATACTCGCCAGCATCTTGTTCACATTCAATTGGAATATACGTTTCATAAATTAAAGAGTTTTTATTTTCTGGGAAGAACTCATAATCATTTTGCAAAACATGCGCAACAATAGATTTTACAGGTTTGTTAACTTGTACCTGCATGAATAAACAGCGACCTTGTTGCACTTTGTAGTCAGATGCAAGAGAAACCAAAGTTGCTTGCAAATTTAAATTGTCTGTATAAAAAGTTCGTTCGACAGTTGTTGTGTTTCTATTTTTTGTTGCATCAACAATTTCAAACTTTACATGATGTTTACCATCAGGAATCGATTTAACTGGTATTGAAATAGGATGATCAAATTGTTTACGATTTATTTTAAAATCACTGTGCATAACATTATCATCAAGCCACATTGATATGTGTGATATTTTGTATGGACTCCAGCCCTTTACAGAACCGGTCACATCTCCCTGATATCCTTTGTCTTCTTCAAAGCCCTGTATCGTAACTTGAGGCACCGTCATATCAAAATAATACAAATATACTTTTCGCGCAGTATAGCCAGAAACAAGTAAAAAAACACCTAGAACAAGATATCGACCTTGCGGAATCATAAGAAACCCTTAATAATGCTGATTAATAGAATAAAAATGACGATTACACGCTATTTAGTTTAACAAAAATCGAAAATAAAACATTGCTTTTTTTGCAATAGTTTTTTATACCTTAAAAAAATTAAAGAAGGTAGCATGTATATGAATTTTCACCTGATATTTATTCTCTGCTCTTTTTTTTCTTCATTCATCCAAGCAGGATACCAAGCTACCAGCGTAGGTAATGCTAATTCTTTAACAAACCAAATGTTTGCATCATCATCACTCACACCAACCAATCAAAAATCTTTGAGCAACATGGTTCATACCGTCTCGACATATCCAATACTTGGCATAACATCAAACAATACCTTACAACAAGGCATCAAGTCCCATAAACTCAACGCTATGACTCCTGCTAAAACACGCCCTCTTCTGCGCAATGCAGCTCTTTCAATTTTAAAACCAAGTCTAGGATCTTTTAAAAATTATCCCAAAGGAGCAACTCTTTTTGCCGGGTATCCTACGATAGCTGCAAAGTTTGATACCATGATTGATGGATTTCAAGCAAACCCACGATTCGTTACCATGTTTCGAAAAGTTCACATCGGAGTACTCAATGAACTTTATGATTATCTCATGGGTATTTTTATGAACTTTAATTTACAGCATATTGGTATCTCACAAAATTCTGATGCTTCTGGAAACTTACAAATCAGCGTACCACTATTTCTAGAATATGAAGAAAATTACGCCGCAAATACAAAAACACTCATTATCAACAAATTAATGGATATCATCGAGTCACAATTTAATGGCGCTATTAGATCTTACACCAAAAATATGCCACAAACATTTGCAACCTTTACCGGTAAAACCGCTATACAAAATGATTACAGTATGGACCTAACTCAATTGATTGTGCATCAACTTGAACCAGACATGGTCAATTTCAAAAAAACATATCTGCAAGCTCTTGGTGGATATCTATCATTCTTTCAACTGTATACAGGTTACTTAAACCAACCTCATCCTCGACAACCAGATAGCTTTACTGCTTTTGTCGATATTGCAGAGCAAATTAATAAATATTTATACAACGATGCTCAAGATACTGATGATAAAAGCAAAGTAGCTTTTGCAAAAATGAATCCACCCTTATTTCAATTCAGCTATGATGACATGTGTGCCTTAGAGCTCATCCCACACCTAGCGAAATCAATGCCAAGCACCATCAAAACTATAGATTGGCCTGATCATATTGTACAAGCAGCACAAGAAGGACTAGTACTCAATATTCCTGGCCAGAAACCACACCCTCTTGCTTATTTTAAAGACACAAATGGTGTCATTGTGCGTAACTTAAGCAAAAGCACGTCGGTAAAACTATTTATCTGTATGCGCCTTGGTGATAATTTATTTGAACAAGAACTCATCCCACAACCAACGTGGCTCAATTCTTGGGAAGGTGTTGTCAGAATACTACGTGCCTGTTTTGGAGATTTTTCTGCACTACTAGGCATGAACATTTTAGATCCAGTACTCGAAGCTCTTATTTTAAATGTTACGTTAACACAACAAGGAAAAGATCCTAACGCTACGGACAACATTAGTGCGGCATGCAAAACAACGCTTGCGAAATGGAACCAATCAATCAAAAATCAAAATGGTAAAACTCAAGGATCACAACAAGCACCATCGCTGCCATCTCTGAGTGGACTACCCTCTTTACCAAGCTTACCATCTAACTTCACGACGCCACCGTTACTTATACAACCAGGAGCGTAACAGATGTCAAAAAAAATTATCTTACTTTATTGCTTATCTCTATCATGCACACTCACCATCTATACTAACATGATGCGTGATATGGCCGTAATGATGGGAGCACAGCTTGGTGCATCTATTGCAGACACCATCGTCACCAATGAATTTGCAGAGGTCGCAGCTGGTATACAAAAAGATCAAACCAATATGACCATTGCATCAAAAACATTTGTATCTGATGTACAATTAGCGCAACAAACGCAACTAAAAAACATGATCAATTTATTCGGTGCCGCTCAACAGCAAGTCAGTACACTTATGAACAACCAAACATCGATTATGCAGCAAATGCAGTTGTATATGGATAGCGTCATTAGTCTACAAGTCCCTACACAAAATTATTTAGTTGATCCAATTGATTACGATCAAATATTTACCAACGCCACGATGTATACCCCACAAGGACCAACGTGGAAAAATATTTACCAAATTGGTAACTGGCAATACGATGAAACAACTAATAGTTTCTGGCAAATGCAACATGTACCATCTACCACACCAGATGCTCAAGATTCTGCGACAACAGCAAACATTACTGCCGATGCATATCAAAACTCAATATTTACTGAATGGATAACCAGACAGCCTTATGAAATTGTCTGCGATATTACCCTGTACCAAGTCAGCTACCCTTTCTACATAGGAGTTATGTTTAACAAATCCCGCTGGATATCTGGCGATAGCTTTGGCATTCAAAAATATCGTACTCTTGGAATTTATGGTGACAAAAATAATAAACTATCACTAAGTTTTGCTGAGCAACTAACACCAACTCCATCAACAAAAACTCCTTTAACAGCAACGACTATCGAACCTGTCTATCCTCTTGAGCAAATATTTAATAACAAAGGCGCACAACGCCTACCTATCAATCCAGCACTTGTGCAATCACTGCAGACACAACCACTGACAATTCATCTCAAAATTAAACCTGCAGCCACGGCTATAGAGTATAAAATATGGTTTGCTGGCAACAAAGAACCACAAGGTTACTACATGATTAAAACCAATGCTACATCGTCTGCAAATCTAAAAAAATCAGGACAAACAAGCATTACATTAACCGGAGCGGGCGGCACAACTTATAGTTACAATGTCGTTAACGATAACAATATGTATCTGTATCACGGCATTGGCTTTATCGCACCCGGAGCTATTGCACAGTTTCAATTAAAAGGACCTCAGCAATTACTATTCAATCAAAAAGCAGTACAGATATTTACAACAGAAACAGCTAATTATATTAAACAGCAACAAGCCGCTGCGCAAACAAAGCAAATCGATGCCCCATTACTCCCTAACAGCAATGGATAACGTCATGAATATGCGTATTTTTTTTATACTTTTTAGTATCACTTGTTACAGCACCATGTTGCACACATCTACAAAACAGCCCATGACAGCTACCACACTTAATGATCATGACCCTATACATATTTTTGCAGCACTAAAATTTCCTGTTACCAAAGCCACGGATACATTTACCGTCAATCTTTTAAAAGAGATCGATAATACATATGGCGCAACGGGAATGAACCTTGATGCGCTGCAAATTGCACATATTAAAAATAGCTATCTGTACCTTATATTTTTAGCAAAGCTGCATAAAGTACAACACCAAGCTCAATATAAAAAATACAAAACAGATTTCGCTCCGTTTTTAACTGATAACGGACAAGCTTCTCCACACCTACCAACCACAAAACTGATCACATCACCAGGATGGAATAACGTCACTATTACAACACAAGATTTAATTAATTCACCAATGTGGCAACTGTTTTGCCAGTCGATGATTTGCGATGCGTATGCATATTTTGCTATAGGCCTAGGCATTATTCATAACATAGAAAAACAAGAATTTAATTACATTCCACATTTTGAAACATCTTATTATAACCAAGATTATACTAACCTGCGCACCATCAACAGCATTGTTCGAACCAAAATTTTATTAGAACATAATGTTAAAAATCATTATGTGGCGCAAACAAATACATGGAAAAATTTACCAACAACAAACAGCAAACAAAAAACACAAGGCACAACGATTGAACAAGCGGTTGTCGCTTTTCGCCAATCACCTTTTTATCAATCGACGCATGACCTACATACGCTTATGGGAACACGCGCTACAGTTAATGCTGGACAACCCATTACCGGACAACAACTACTGCAAGCTCCTCAACTAAAAAGTCCACTCAAAGAATATGTCTTTTGTTATTTCATGCTCTATGAAATGTATGGACAAATAACGACTGCTATCACACAACAAAATCTTGCTTCGACACTGGGCATTTTAAGTAGATCACAATTAACACCAAATATTGTGCCCTACTCCAACAAAGATTTTGTCCCACTCAATGCACTGCTTGCTGTCAAAAGTAAAGCAGAAGGAACTCATGTCTTATCGATTCATCCATCACCTAAAACTTTCAAGCCTGAAGATTTTAGGAAGAAAAAAGATATGCTCAACCCGAGCAGAGAATCCAACCAAGCATACATGAAAAGAAAGTTCAAACCTCAGCCAGCTGTGCAAGCTCAATTCTGGGGGATTGGCCATTTCTTTTCTCACGTTGGCAGCGATATTGCACACGATGCAACTTCTGCTTTTAACGATGTAAAAAGTGGCGTTGAAGCTGCTGGTGATGCCATAGCAGATGGAGCTGAAGCTGTAGGATATGGCATAGCCGGAATGGCATGCAAGGCTATATTTTTTGTACCAAGTATTGCAGCAGAAGGCGAAGATCTTAGTAACGAATCACAACAAAAATTTATTGATTCAGCAAATGAACTACAAGATTCCATTAATGATTTTTCTGCAAGTATTAAAGATGGTATTATTGCTCCACTTGGAGAAGTGACAGGAGACTTAGTTGGTTTTATTTTACAAGACCAAAAAATTGGTGCTGATATCTCTTCTGTCATTGACTCTACCGCAGGTGCCATTGTACAGGCAGCTGCTCAAGCTGGTTCTTATTTTGCCGTCGCAACAGGTGAAGCTATCCAAGGAGCAATGGACGCCGTCGAAGCTGCAAATGATATAACCACTTTGATTGCTGCAGGCGCTATGGCAATATTTTCAGCACAAGGCCGCGACGACTTCTTACAATCATGGCATGATACCTTACATGATTGCGTAACAGCAATGACTGCCGCGTACACTGAAGGAATGGTCATTGTTAAAGCTAATGTTGCAGCCGTCATGCAAGCGATGGGAGCTGTCATCAACTCAATCACCACGCTCTTTATTGATCTATCAAGAGAAGTTACATTCTTGTTTATGACCGTAGCTGATGCAACTATTGGAGGTATTGTTGACGCTGTTACGGGACAAAAATATAATCCTATCGCGTATGGACAAGCTGCTGAAGACCATGTCACCAACAAGCTCGAAGCTCACCGCCAAGTAATCAATCAGGTTATGGGAGTCGTTGCATGTATTGCAGCTGATGCAGTTGTCGATGTCGCAACAGCAGGAGCAGGTACTGCGGCAGACGCAGAGATGGATGTTATGATTATGGGTGCTGCCGAAGGTGCAGCAGAAGCTGGAACTGAAGCGGCAACCGAAGCAGCTTCAGAGGTTGCTCAGCAAGCTGTAAGTGATGCTGCAGACAGCGTTGATTCTGCAACAGAAAATTTAGCAAATGCTATAAAACAAGGTACTAAATCAGCTATCAAAGCAGCAAAACAAGCTCTTGAAGATGCAAAAGGTCAACTCGCAAAAGCTATTACCAAAGAATCAAGCATTGCAGGTCGAATCGCAGAACGACAAGCACAAGATGAAGCACAAGCAGCAGTTAGTGATGCAGCAGATGAAGTTGATACTGCAACATCAGACTTAGCTGATGCAGAAGCCGAGGGCGATGAAGAAGCAATTAATTCTGCAAAACAAGCTCTTAATCAGGCCAAAGAAAAATTAGCACAAGCTACCGAAAAAGAGACAAAAATTGCAGCTGATGTGGTCAAAAAACAAGCCCTCAAAGACACTGCTGATGCTTTGAAAGATGAAGCAAAAACCTGGACAGCAAAAGCCCTCAAAGCCGCTAAAAATAAAGTTAATAACGCAATTGATAGTTTAAAATCTTTACCAAAAGATATCGCAAAATCTGTTACAAATATTTTAAAATCAAATTCAGACCTAGCCGAAGAAGCAGCAGGTGATGCAAGTACCAAAGCTGATGCTCTTTCAGAAGCTCAAAGATCATTTGATGCTGCAAAAACAACATTCACCGATTCGCTTGATGATGGAAGTACCGATGAAGAAATAGCTGCCGCTAAACAAAAATTTATGCAAGAAGCTAAAAACCTACAAACAGCACAACAAGAAAGCAAAGAAGCTGAAGAATTTGCAAAAGCTTCTGAAAAAATAGCTAAAGAAGGTAAAGCTGGAAAAGCGTTACGATATCTTAAAAATGGATTTAAAGTATTTAAACCACTTGGTTTCATTATGAATGTTGCATTCAACTTCACCATGATGATTAGTGGATACAATCAAGATGAACAAAATTTATTACAACAATCTCAACAAGCACAATCACTACGTGATTTATGGCAGGCTAACACTCAAATGAAACTCTCCACCGCACAAACAAGCTTGGCTAACCTGGAAGAAACATCACTCAAACAACAAGCAGCAGTCGGTAACGGCACCCTTGGTCTTGCACTGTATCAAAACTATACCTATTCATTTATCAACCAGTATCAACAAAGCATTCTTAATGCTTTAGCTCCAACATACATTATGCAACTACTTCCCGATACAACAACAAACTTAATACCAGGAAATATTGGTACGCAATGGGGTATCAATAGCAACTATTTAGATCTCTATCCATCACAAGGGTTTTATTCTACCACTACCGGCAGAGCTGATTTCCCATTTGCTCAAGAAATTGCACAAGCACCACGCGTTGCAACACAACAAGGTGCAACAACCGTTACCGACAAGCAATGGTTTAATCAACGCTGCATAGCCATTGACGCAACATCACCTACCAATAGGCCAAAAAAACCAACCGATCCTTTGACTGTCAAAATTGATTTACAATTCCTCTATGTACTCGCATCAGAATTCCATGTCGGTATTTATATGGGTGGACATTATCACGACTATTTCTCACCACAATATTTAGCCCAATTACTCAATACAACTCCGGCAAACATTCAATCTGCTTTCCAAAACTTACAAAACGCATTAGAAAAACAAACATCAACGACAGCTTATCTAAACCCTTCTGTGATAGATCTCAATGAAACCATGCTCGCTAAAATGGTGGTCATTTACCGTGATTCTGCAACTGACACTATCAAGCTGGGCGTCTACGAACATTTAGGTTCTCCTGATTGGTTACTCCAAATCGATATACCATCCGCTGCACAACTTGATCAACAACATACCTACAGCTTACAAGCAACGCTCAATCAAGATTCTTTAACTGTGTCTCTTTTTGTTGATAACAATCCAGCTCCAATTATTGATCAAACAGTTACTGTTACTCCAATCGCAAACCAAAGAATGTACGGCGTTATTTCTTCGGGAGCGGCAATTCAATGGAATCAATTAAGCCCGCAGTCGAAAAAAACAATCAACAGCACTGCGCGTCCAACACAAAACACAACTCCGGAAATACAGCGCGAAAAACAAGCGAAAGTTGAATTAGCTGACGCACTACAACCAACCTTTGGCGCTATCCCTTTAACTCCAATATCAAAGCAAGCAGTACTTTTCGGCCAATACGTATACGCTTCTACCAAAACAGATTTACAAAAAATAGATCCTAAAAATCCTGCAGATTTCCTACTGTTTGGCACAAATAATAAAGGCACAATTACCAACATTGGCAAAATACCAAATAGTATTGCCGATGCATCAACCAATGTTTTAATCAGTTTAATTTCTGGTCACGTTTTTGATCTCCAGGGTAATGTTATTAAAATTCTTCCAAATGTTTGGACCAACTATAAAACATCTACTCATGGTCCATTCTCACCAAGCCTTGATGCCTACATCACCAAGGAACAAACAAACATGTATAAACTTCTGTCTAAAGTTAAATTTGGAGATTTTATACTCAACATCATGAGCCCGACAACTCTACAAGCAGGAACCTATATCTATAGTTGCGTACAAACATTGCAAGCAAATGGTGCTCCTACTATTGATTATTTAGTGTGTACAACACTACCAAGCGCAACAACTTCTCCACAGCTAGGACTTCCACCAACAGCTACCAACGCTCAAGCGCTACTTAGCCTTATATCTGGAAATTTATACACAAAAACAACAGTCATAAAACCAAATGTAATTCCAACTCCTCAAAAAACCTATGACGTCTTTTCTGAATTTACAAAATATCTTGCCGCTGGTAATGTTACTCAAGCTGATTATACTGTTATAAAAGCAGCTCAGATTGCATATGTTGCAAGCTCTGCTGCTAATGCAGCAGGAACGCCAACTCCAGCTGCGCCATTGCCACTGCGTATTGGAAGTATCGGATCAATACAATCAATAAACAAAGAACAAATCGCAACAAAACAACTGGCCTTGTCTGCTACGACACAAAAATCGGTACCATTTAGCTTCCATCCGAAAACAGACATTGCCCAAGGACAACGCCAAGCTGCAGGATCTGTTAAGTTTCAGTTTCATGCTCCTGTGCGCAAAAAATAAAAGAACAGATCACGCCACGACGAAGGAAATACATGATGTTTGAGCGACCTAAAAACATTGCCAAAAAGCCTGGTGTTTATATTTTTAAAAATTCAGCAGACCAAATTATTTATATCGGCAAAGCAAAATCACTACATGCTCGCATTGCATCATATTTTAACAATCTCGATGATTATAAAGTTAATATGATCCTAAGTGATGCAACGAGCATCGAAACTATTCCTGTTAACAGCGAACTCGAAGCATTATATCTTGAAGTTGAACTGATCAAAAAATATCAACCGAAATTTAATACGCTCCTCAAAGAAGGTAATCCTTTTGTATACCTCTTCTTTTCACAAGCAGCACTACCTACGATTTCAATCGTTCGCACTAAAACAAAAAAAGGTACCTACATAGGACCATTTTTAACTAAAAAAGCAGCATATGGTGTTTATAATTTTTTAATCAAAACATTTTCACTCAAACTTTGTAAAAAGAAAATACAAAGCGGATGCCTACAGTATCACATTGGAATATGCGCAGGATATTGTGCCACCGATTTCGATGTTGATTTCTATATTTCCCGATTTAAATTAGCACAATATTTAGTCCAAAAAGATCCACATGCTGCAATGGCACACCTTGATGAAGAAATAAAAAAAGCATCTCTGGCTTTACAGTTTGAACGGGCGCAGCAACTTCATGAATATAAAAAAAACTTTCAGCAATTTGCATACACGGTAGAAAAATTAGAGACCATGCCCAGCAAGCAACAAAAATCTACTGACGATAAAAATATTGCTCTCTTGGTCGCTGTGCAACAAAGATTGCACCTTAAACATATCCCTTACGTCATCGATTGTTTTGACATCTCACACCTACAGGGCACGTCAATCGTTGGAAGTTGTATTCGTTATGTGAATGGACAACCCGAACCAAAATCGTTCCGACGATTTCAAATTAAAAGCTTACAAGAACAAGATGATTACCAAGCGTTACGCGAAATAGTGCAACGGCGTTATAAAACTGGATCGAACTATCCCAACCTCATCATTGTCGATGGAGGAAAAGGACAAATTAATGCGATAAAACCATACATTGGTACTGCAGAGCTTGTAGGTCTAGCAAAAAAAGAAGAGACTATTATTTCTGCAGATTTTAAACATTTTATAAAACTGGATCAACAAAAACCGCAAGATTTATTGCTACTACAAATTAGAGACAAGACACACCAATTTGCAATATCATATCATCGCAAAAAGCGATCAGAAATCTTAAGCGAATAATTTCTTTTGCAATAAGTTGAAAAATATTCCAAGATCGTTCATATACCCACATTTTATTTAAGAAAGAGTTTAATAATGTCAAAACTATTTTCATTAATAGCAATCCTAATTCTTGTTATTGCTCAACAAACATACAGCATCGATTTTGATACAATCCCCCTAACAACATGGTTACAACAAAATCCTGAGGTCCAATATCAAAAATGCTTTGATGGATATACTTTTGAATACAAACCATTTCCTCTGTCGATTGACCCTGAACAACAACCGCATACTGGCTCTTTTGAAGAAACCTTTATTTTAACAATTCCCAATGGGCGCATTATTTCAGATATTGGCTGCATTCTTTCAAAAGAAAATCAATTTATCTATGATTTCATATGGAAAAAAAGATTACACAATCTTAATAACGTTTCTTTTGAAACACTAAAAACAATAACATTGCCTTATACAATTGCAATAATTACCCAATCTGCCCACCATAATTATTGGCATTGGATATCTGAGATATTATGTCGCTTATCACTACTTGATATCTATAATGTACAATACGACTATATTTGTATCCCACAAGCAACATCTTTCATGAAAGATTCACTTACATTATGGGGGATTGATCCGGATAAAATTATCACTTTACCAAGTAACCGTATTGTTTGCATTGAGGCAGACACATTAATAGTACCTTCTCTTGTAAGCAATACAAACACAGACTGTCCACTGCTATCTTGTTATGCACAACAACATTTACTGACTCATGTAAGAAACAAGTTATTAACAGCTGCAAAAAATACACAGCCAAAGTCATTCTCTAAAAATGTTTTTATATCACGTAAGGACACAAATATACGCAATATTATCAATGAAGATGCAATTTTTGCTCTCCTCAAGCCATATGGTTTTGAACGTTATGAACTAACCAATTTATCAGTTACCGATCAAATTTTATTGTTTCATAACGCAGATGTAATTATAGCCCCACAAGGTACTTGTCTTGCAAATACTCTTTTTTGCAACAACAAAACAACCATTATAGAACTCTTCCAAGGTCTTTGTGACAGCACCTTCTGGTATACATCACAAATGCTCCATCAAAATTATACTCCCCTACAAACAATACCTTTTATGCCTGATTACATGACAGCATGGCAATCCCACACAGTTGTTCCACCACACATCATTCAAACATTGATAGATAATTTAGTTTCAGCAAAAATAATATCACTTGAAAAATAATCATGGCTGATACTACAATAATATTAAATCATTATTGCTAAAGGATCTTTTATGACATTTGAAAACTTTACAGACTCCTGCAAAGAGCTGCTCCAGCAAGCAGCTCAATTTGCTCAACAACAAAAAAACCCAACACTGCAAACAATTCATTTGTTTTGGGCAAGTCTGGACAATGATTTCTGCTTATCTTTCTATATGCGACTACAAGTTCCACTCAAAGAATTAAGCGATCTTACCAAGCAGGAGCTACAACGACTGCCGACTACAACCAATAGTAGTTTAACCATTGATCCCTCATGTGATGTTTTCTTAAAAAACTGCGTTGAAGATGCTCAAAAAATGGGTGATTCGTTTACAAGCCTTGAACATGTGCTGTTGCAATTTTCTACAACACAATCACTGCCAAAGCCCATCACTCAGTTCTTATCACAACATGGAGTTACTCATAAAAATATTGTAAATCTTATGTCGACCATGCGCAAAGGGAAAAAAGTGACCGATAAAAATGCTGAGAAGCAATACGAAATATTAGAAAAGTTTTGTCAAAACATTACGAAGATGGCTCAACAAGGAAAACTTGACCCTGTCATCGGACGACATGAAGAGATACGTCGCGTTGTGCAAATTTTGTCCCGCCGCACCAAGAATAATCCCGTGCTCATAGGTGACCCAGGCGTAGGAAAAACGGCGATTGTGGAAGGAATAGCCCAGCGTATTATTCAGGGCGATGTTCCTGAAAGTTTAAAAAATAATATTATTTATTCTCTTGATATGGGATCACTCATGGCTGGGACCAAATACCAGGGTGAATTTGAAGAGCGCATCAAAAACATTTTAAAGGCAATTGAAGAGTCTGGTGACAATGTCATTTTGTTCATTGATGAACTACATATGCTCGTTGGAGCAGGATCATCTGGTGGAGGAATGGATGCATCTAATTTGCTTAAGCCTGCGCTTGCGCGTGGCCAACTTCATTGCATCGGCGCAACAACCATAAAAGAATATAAAAAATATATCGAAAAAGATGCGGCACTTGAGCGACGCTTTCAAAAGGTACTCGTCGAAGAACCTTCTATTGAAGATACTCTTTCTATTCTGCGAGGCCTGAAAGAAAAATATGAACTGCATCATGGTATTAAAATAACCGACGATGCTCTCGTGCAAGCAGTGCAGCTGTCTGCTAAAAATATACCTGATCGATTCTTACCTGATAAAGCAATCGACCTTGTTGATGAAGCTGCTTCGATGGTTAAAATGGCAATTGAATCAAAACCAGAATCTCTTGACCAAATGGAGCGCAAAATACGACAACTAGAAATTGAAAAAGTTGCTCTTACCAAAGAAAAAGATAACAAAGCTTCTCAAGAACGATTGCAAGATCTAAGCAAAGAACTTTCAACGCTTAAAGAACAACATCAAACCCTACTCAATCAGTGGGAGTCTGAACGAGCACCTCTTGAAAAAATTCAAAAAATAAAAGAACAAATTGAACTTGCTAACTATGAATTTTACCAAGCTGAACGCATGGGTGATTTTGCACGTGCATCTGAAATTAAATATGGCAAATTAGTTCAACTTGAAAAAGAACTAAAAGGCGAGCAAGATAAAGTAAACAAAACTGGGTCATCACTTCTTAAAGAAGAAGTCACCGCAGAAGATATAGCAAAAGTGCTCTCACGCTGGACTGGAATTCCTGTATCAAAGCTCAAATCATCTGAGTCTCAAAAATTGCTCGATATGGAATCCGTTCTTAAGCAACGCGTAGTTGGACAAGATGAAGCTATCACCAAAATAGTACATGCTATTCAAGTGCATCGAGCAGGACTGACTGATCCCAATAAACCAATCGGATCATTTCTATTTCTTGGGCCAACAGGTGTTGGAAAAACAGAAGTAGCAAAAACACTCGCTGACTATTTATTCAACGATGAGCATAAATTAATTCGTATCGACATGTCAGAGTACATGGAAAAACATGCCGTATCACGCCTAATTGGATCACCTCCTGGGTATGTGGGACATGAAGAAGGTGGACAACTCACCGAAGCTGTGCGGCGTAATCCATACAGCATTGTGTTGTTTGATGAGATAGAAAAAGCACACCCAGAAGTATTTAACGTGTTTCTGCAAATACTTGATGATGGCAGACTTACCGACGGTCAAGGTCGTACTATTAATTTCAAAAATTGCGTGATTATCATGACCTCAAATATTGGTTCTGACATAATTTTACAAGCAAAAAAAATCGACAGTCATGTTAAAAACGAAATAGAAAAAATACTGCATAAAACATTTAGACCAGAATTTCTCAATCGTATCGACGAAACCGTATTCTTTAACATGCTCACTGCAGATACTATTAAAAACATTGCCAAGGTTCATATTAAAAAACTTGAACGACGCCTCCATGAAAAAGATATCAAGGTTACGATATCAGATGCTGTGCTCGATTTTATCAGCAAACAAGGTTTTGAACCTGAGTTTGGAGCACGCCCACTCAAACGAGCTATTCAGCAGTACATCATCGTGCCTACATCACAATATTTGCTCCAACATCCTGATACCAAAACAATACATATCGATTATTCTGATGAAAAAATAACGGTCAATAAATAATATAAAAAGAAAGCGGGGCTATAAAATGCCCCGCTTTCTTTTTAATCTTTAACCGATACAAACTATACTTTATTTTTTAATTTCTCAGCATAAAGTTTTGCTGTTTTCCAATAAATCTTTGGATTGTCTTCTATTTTTTCGCATTCTTTCAAATAAGCAACATGAGTGGGATAATTTTGAAATAAAGCGTTACACAATTTACCTTTGCGCTGCTTTGCAACCCACTTATCTTTAAACGAATCAAGCTCCTGACACGCAAGATCATATACCTGCGCAGCAGACAATGTTTTTCCCGCTAATTTATCAATGAATTTTTTATTAGCAGCAAGACCACCAAACCCTGATTTTTTCAGTCTATACATCAACAAATCACTACTTGGCATCTCAATGCAAACTTCTTCAAGATCAACAGGTTCTATTTTCTTTTGCGCTTGTTTTGTATTTTTTAAAGGTTGAGCATCAATAGGTTGTTCTATCTCTGGTGATACCACAATAGATTCAATTTCTACTTCTTTCATACTTACAATTGCATCATGCGCAGCAGTATCAATTTTATAGGTAACTACTGTTTCCGGCTGCGCTGTTGTCGTTGTCGCGACTTCTACAACAACTTTCGAAGTAAGAACTAAACTATCTTTACTGATCTCTGCATCTGATTGAGATAATTGCGCACATGAAATTTTTTGCACAGCATTAACACTTACGTGGGACTGTATTTTCTGATCATCATCGTCATCTGTGATGCGCGCACTGCTCAAATACCAAACAAAAACTACTGCAACAAAAACAAAAAAATAGAAAAGTGCGTGTCTCATTTAATATTTACCACTGAGTATTCTAGTAGCATTTTCAATAATAGAGCCTTTAAATCCTTCGTTTTGCAAAATATCTAAAGCTATGTGTTGATCTGTGGTGCCTGGTAAAATCACAAATGGATAAACTAATTCACCACTTGCTAACTTTGTAACACTTACATGATAATTTGCGTAGGTAGTTGTCAGCGCTTCAAGAGTAGTAAGTGCTGCATAATGTGTTGCAACAACATTAATATTATTACCATAATTACCTAGCTCTTGAGCTACCGCAAAAGCACATGCTTGCGCTTCTTGAGGAGATGTACCATTAAACATTTCATCAGCAACTAAAAAACATTTTTGAGAGTTTGATAATTCTTTCATAAAATCTAAAATAGATTGTACGCGCAGCACCTGAGCTTTAAACAACGATGTTCCTGCTGCAAGATCATCAACAATATTTAAATATGACATCACAGCATCAAACGGAGTCATAATCATCCGCCGAGCTGCGGCCATACCAAAACTTTGAGCCATAATAACATTAAGCGCCATTGCTTTAAGCGTAGTCGACTTTCCACCAGCATTAGGACCAGTGACAATCATATTTTGTCGATTGTAGTTCCCACCAAGTTCAATACTGTTAGTAATTACCGATGTGCCACACACAAACGGATTCCAAAAAGAATCTAACTTGATATGAGGTTGTTCATGGTCCTGAAACTCCACAAAACAATATGGCTTTGAGCTATTTTCATGCTCCTGGTAAAGCTTTGCAAGTCCAACATATGCATCTAGCTGTCCTAGCTCAATTAAAGCATCTTCAAATTCTTCTTTATGAGCATGAAACAACCTAAATGCTACTAATGTTGTACCAATATTGCTGCATACGGATGATTTTTTGGTAAATAATGGAGAAGACAAAAGCCTTAAAAGCTCTGCAAGCCCTTCTGATTTTTTATCATGAAACAATGCATGTATGGCTTTATGACAACAGCCAAATTCTTTATTATCTAGTAAAGCATCAATCTTTTTCATAGATTGAATTGCCAGCGCTATCTTTTTCATCTTATAAAATAAAAATTTATCTAACGAAAAGTTATCAGATGCCCACTCTATTGAATTTTGAGCATGTAAACCAGCCACAAGTCCCGCGCAAATCGTTAAAAGACCTAATGCATACTGATCATTTAAACAAGAAGCTGTGATACCAAATATAGCGCCACCTGAACATCTTACCTCTTTAGCCAAATTCTGAACACCCTGCGGTAAATGATGCTTTGTGATTTGACTAATACCATACACAGGCAACAACAGTGCAGCAATAGACGTTGACGCCGCAACCATGATGCGTTGTTGATGATCAATAAATGATTTAACGTTTAAAGCAACAGGGCTGTCATTAAAATAATTGCCAACCGCGCTCGATGTTAAACTAAAATAGTTACGAAAAACAGCTTGTTTTAAAAGATCCTTTGTCCAGCATGATACTAAAAAATTTTCTGCCGATTGAAACGCGCTAAGTTCTTTTTCTAAGGCTTGCATCAACTCTTTATTTGCAACTATTTCTTTAATAATTGCTTGATGCCCCTGTATAACATCAACATTACAACTCGATTGAGCAATCATATGACAAAGATTAATCGTACCAAAAATAGTATATGTACGATCAATTTTATGAACTAAATATTGATCAAGATCAGTTTGGCCACAAAATAAATTTAGATCTTGCCATGTTTTAGTATCATGTAAAATAATATTTGATAAAACATTATGCCTTTCCATATGTCGATCAAACATTAAAAAAACAGCTCTTCTTTTTGGTATTTCAGGCAAATTTTCTTGATGTTTCATAACATGCACCAAATACGGATAAAAGCGATCTTCTGACCAATCTTCTTCTTCGTAAGTAAAAGCAGCTAGATTTTGCCACATAATTTTTTTTGAAATTGACGAAGCGCTTTCAATGGTAAATGCAAAAAAAATGATATTCAAAAGCAAAAGAATTCTTAGATAATTCATACATAAATCCTATGCAATCTGCGCTTTAATGACTATTACACTCCAAAGCTCTACATATACCTTCAAATGTAATGTTGCCATATATTACAGAGTTCGAAATATTTAAAAGATGCATATTAACACACCCGACCGAGAGGATTTCACCATTAACAACAGAGCCCGTCAAAACAGTTTCCCCTGAAAACTCAACAACACCACTCATACCTTGAAAGGTGATATCACCATGTATTTCAGAATCTATAATTTCGAGTTTATGCACATTCACACATCGAACAGTTCCACCAAGAATACAATCTTTTAAAACACACCACGGCTCAGATAGAACTGTATCAGTGCTCGATTGCAAGTTAGTCAGAACATATGGTGACGCAACTACGTCGTCATTGCTCAATAAATAGCTCGAATAAAAATTCACTATCGCTAAAAACGCAATGATACACCACAGCCTACTGAACATTGATACCCCTACCAATAACCGTTGCTGTATTTTATTTACTATCTTGTTTTTTTGGCAAAAACTTCAATCCATAAATCGTCAAATCTTTTTCTTCAACTTCACCAGGAGCTTTCATCATAGCATCATGGCCACGTTGAGTTTTTGGAAAAGCGATAACATCTCGAATTGATTTTGATTGTGTTAAAAGCATGATGATACGATCAAGACCAAGAGCAAGCCCACCATGAGGAGGACAGCCCATTTCAAGCGCAGTTAAAAGTGCACCGAATTTTTCTTGCATCTTAGCTTCATCAAGCCCTAAGATACCAAACATTTTCTTTTGAAACTCAATATCATGAATACGAATAGATCCGCCACCAAGTTCAAAACCATTAAGCACCACGTCGTATGCGCGAGCTTTAATCTCGCCAAATGATTTTCCTTCCCAACCTTGTTGCGGACTCGTGAAAGGATGGTGCACAGAATCCCAGCGCTTACCATCTTCATTGTATTCAAACAATGGAAAATCGGTCACCCAACAAAAACGATATTCATTTTCATTAATCAAATTTAATTCTGCAGCAAGAGCGCAACGCAGACGACCCAAAAGTGTCCATGCTTCGCTATATTTCCCTGCAATTAAAAATAAAGTATCACCCGCAGCAACTGATGGAATAACAGTACGAACTTGCTGCAAAAAATTCTCTGGTAAAAACTTCGAGACCGGAGATTCTGCTTCCCCTTGATCATTAAAGCGAATCCAAAGCAATCCTTTTGCGCCCATGTTCATAGCTTTATTTACCCAGCCCTCAAGTTCAGACCGCGTAAACTGCTTTTGCCCTACATGAATTGCACCAACTTTTCCACCCTGCTTTAACACAGTTTGAATAAATTTTAATTCAGTATTTGCAAACAAAGCATCAATATCATGTATTTTTAATTCATAACGTAAATCAGGTTTATCTGAACCATACAACGAAAAAGCTTCATCAAATGTAATGCGCTCAAACTTTTGAGGAATAGCAATGTTCATCGCTTTTTGAAATACATGACACAACAATCGTTCAATTGTTTGCATGATGTCTTCTTCATTGATATACGACATTTCAACGTCAATTTGTGTAAATTCTGGTTGACGATCTGCGCGCAAATCTTCATCTCTAAAACAACGCGCTATTTGAATGTATCTATCAAAACCAGATGCCATGAGTAACTGTTTATACATCTGTGGCGATTGTGGTAATGCATAAAAACTACGCTCATGAATACGAGAAGGTACCAAATACTCTCGCGCACCCTCTGGTGTATTCTTTGTTAAAATTGGAGTTTCAACTTCCAAGAATCCTTCATTTCTAAAAAATTCACGCACCAAAAAAGTAACTTCACTGCGCAAGCGAAACGTATTAAACATTTCCTGACGACGCAAATCTAAATAACGATATGTCAATCTTGTTTCTTCTTCAACATCATGCGCTTCATCAAGCATAAAAGGAAGAGCAATAGCTTTATTTAAAATTTCAAGCTCATGCACCTGAAGCTCATATGCACCAGTTTTTATTTCTTTATTAATTAAATTTGCAGCACGATCAACTACAATTCCTGTAACAGCTACTACATATTCACTGCGCAAGCCATGCGCAAACTCGTGAGCCTGTTGATTAAAATCAGGGCTAAACACAACTTGCATGATCCCTTCTCTATCTCGCAGATCAATAAATATTAATCCACCATGATCTCGTCGACGATGCACCCATCCAAAAAGAGTTATGGTTTTTCCAACCAACTGTTGGCCTACAAGTCCACAATACGTTGTTCTTTGTTTCATATAGTTACTCGTCTACTATCAATTAAAAGAGATATGCTACGTTAATGTTTCCTGCGTACCCTGTATCAGCACCTGTTGTATAACCATACGCAGGAACGTTTGTTCCACACATATCTTTATAATGCTGACCAGGGGCAAATGCACCGACATATCCTGAAAGTTTCAATTTCTGATAAAAATACATACTAAATTCAAGGTTCATCTCTAAGCCCAGATAATTGTCAGCATCGCGCAAACCACCATCTTTTAACACAAACTGCGATGAGTTAGGTGCCCAATACCCTATAATATTTGGAGATAAATTTAATGCATTTGATGCATATTGATGAGGCTTCCACTCAATACGAGTTCCAATAAATGAAATGTTGGTAAATTGATTTACAACTCCAAAATTCTGAAGCCCAACCACATTTGTTTTTGATAAATCCGCAGCAGGGTTTTGCACACTAAAGCGCGGCAGTCCCTGAGCAAATGCTATAAAATGACGTAAGCGCTTACCAGAATAAACCGACTGTATTGGAACAAAGCCATTATACTCTAAGCTCATCAGCTGCTCTCTTGTTAAAATATTATTATCGAGCTGAAGATCTGAGTGACCTGATGCATAACCAACACCAAGACTAACTTCAAGTTCTTTTGGTAAAATTGTATATGTTGCATCACCTGTAACAAAGAATCCGTTAAATATACGAGCTTGTTCAGGCCTGATGCGATCATATGCTTGATAAATATCGTGAGTATCAACAACACCAAGTAATTTTCCATTGTATGCTGTTGTAAGCGGAATAGTCTTTAAAAAGTTTGCAATGTCTGTCGTAACGTAAGCTTTGTTAGGATTTTTAGTAGTAGCAGGATTCTGTGTATATATTTTTGTATACTGCTCAACAAGAAAAGCGTTGCTGTCCTTTGCAATAATTATAGAATTTCTATCCCATGGACGAATATCTAAATCTCCAAAGTTACATGCGCCCTCAATCCCCCAGTTAAATCTCTTAAATACACCCTCGACAGAACATCCAGCTGTAGAAATTGTAGTGTTTGTGTCATTGGCAAAATTTATGTTCACATCTGGATCATATCTATGTATAAAATACGGTTCTACATCGACTTTATGTTTGTCTTTTTCATAAGCCAACACATCTGCACGTAAAGCAACTATAAACGATTGACGACCAACTCCTCGTTGAGGACAAGCCCCAATTTCATTAGTACGAACCTTTTCAATATTGCTTGCCAGCGAGAGCTGATCATTTTTCGTCAATGAAATGTAAAAATCAGTTACAAGTCTATTTGCAATAGGATTTAAGCTAAATAGCACGGCTGGAGCATATTGATCAATTGCAGATCCAGGAATAAATGTGATAAACCCTTTTGCGTCATACGCAGCACCTAGGCTGATACCCCGACCAACTTGATAAGGTATTAGTCCTATTTGAATGAAGTTATCAAACGGCTCAGAATCACCCAGTTTGATCTTCAACCAACTTTCACGTAGCCATAACAAATGTTTATTCGTAGTGGTTCCTGGAACAGTAAAACCAGTATCTACAATCGTTAACTTACTATCCCCTGATCGTGTATCAGAATTAGTCCCCCAACGAAAACGAAAACGCATAGCGTTATAACACAAAATAGATGGATTGCTTTCTCCGTATGCCATCGAAAGGAAATAATCCATCGTTGTTCGCATCATAAAGGTTGTATCAGCAATAACGTCTGCGTTAAACAAATTTAAATTATTACTAAAATAATTCTCTTGTACGCACTTTCCACCCATATCCATGGTTAACTTATCAACCTTGAACTGTATTTTGTCAGAATCTGGAGTAACCGTAGAAACTAAAAGCAACAGAATTGGAATTATTCTAAAGAGAAAAACGGGCAACATCATAAAATGTCCATATATCAATTTAATTGTTAATAGATCTAAATATATATCTAATACTATCTAGCAAAACAGCTTTGTTGTCAATCAATTCAGCCTATAATCATTACCCACAAAAGCCTGTTAAAAAGCATATGACGCCGTAAAACCACCCACCATTCCAGGATCAGATCCTGTTGGTACCTCGTTAGCAGTAACAATGTGTCCACGATTATCTCTATAAAAACCGCCAGGAAACAAAATACCACCATACCCATTGCATACAATTTTTTCCCACAAAACACATGTAAATTCAGAAGAAAGTTCCATTCCCAAATAATTTGATGGTGTGCACATCTTCTTTGTTTTTTCAACGTAATGATCTGGAACCACAGGAGCCCAGTACGCTATACAATTTCCACTCACCATTAACTTGTTGTCTTGAAACATAAGAGGTGTCCATGCAACGCGAGTTCCCATAAAAGCAATATTAGTCATATCTTGTATGGTATGCGCTTCGATTTCTAATATTAAATTAGTGGTTGATCCTTGATTAATTTTGACTTCGTTGCAACGAGGAACCCCTTGATTAAACATTACTACATGACGAATTCTCTTACCAATATATTCAGACTGTAACGGTATAAATCCACCAATTGTTTGATTCATACATTGATGACGCGACATTTTATTTGCATCCTGATGAAAAGGATTGGTCCCCGAGGCATACCCCGCACCCCATCCAATTTTTAAATGATCTGGTACAACATCAACATCAAAATCTGCTAGAAAAAAATATCCATCTATTTTTCTTCGTTGTTCCGGACGAAAACGATCATATGCGTTATATAAATTAGGTCCAATACTCTGTCCATTCATGTCTGCATCAAGAAGCGAACCTCCAACATAGGCTGCATTTGTTGTTGTTGCATAAACTAATTTTGCCGCACTATCAGCCTGGTTTTCATCATATATTTTGGTATATTGAGCCAAGATGTTACCCGCACTGTCTTTGACATATTGAACTCTATTTCTATCCCAAAACTTCAAATTCATATCACCAAAATTAAGCGCTCCCTCACAACCCCAACTCCAACGAGAAGATTTCCCTTCAACCCCAACTCCCACCGTAGTCAAAAAAACACTCGAGTCCGAGGGAAACTCAACAGACTGATCAGGCGCGTGACAATGAACAATATACGGTTCTACAGATACTTTCCCTGAACACAAATTTATTACTTTATGATCCCATGCAAGAATATACATTTGCTTGCAAATTCCACGAATAATTGAATCTTTTGTTGGAGATAGATAAATTTTTTCTAAATTTTCTTGAAAAGAATTATGTCTATTTTTAATAACAGCAATATAAAAATCTGTACTATATTTTTCTTCGATCGGCGTAAAATGCAAAACAACCCCTGGCGCAAATTGATCAATAGAAAAATCCGACTGAAACCCTAAATACCCCGACGCGTCATATGCAACACCCAAGCTAATCCCACGACCAACCTCATAAGGAATGAGCCCTATCTGGACATAGTCCCTGCGACATGCATCATCCAAGAAAAATTTAAGCCATGCCTCCTTTGTCCATACAACATGCTTATTGAAAGGACCACCAGGAACAGTAAAAAAAACATTCGACAACCCTAAAGAGCCATTAAAAGATCGAGTCTCGGTGCTATTACCCCATATCAAACGAAATCGCAATATGTCATAAAAATGTATTCTGTTTGCCTCGCCATTGCCCCATATTCCATCAACGGTAAGATCAAGCGTTGTTCTAATATACCATATATCATCAAAAGGAACGGCATCGTTAAGGGTGTGTATAGCATTGGAAAAATATCCCTCTTGAGTATACTGTCCAGCCGTAGACAATTTAAATTCATTTGCCTCAACAAAAGAAACAACCATACCACACAAAACAAACATGTTTTTAACAATTAAAGATCTTAAGGTCGACCACAAGGCTTTCATCTGCTTACTTCCTGTTGCTCACTCTTTACAACGCTGATATTGATAGCATTATAAAATTAATATTTATAATATTATCTATCTATTCACCACAACTGTCAAAACCGATACTTCTTCTTTTTATCAAGGGAAAACATGAAACAAAACGATTTATTAATTGGAGCACATGTATCCATAGCTGGTGGTTTTGATCATGCTATTATGCGTGGAGAACAAATTGGAGCAACTTGCATACAAATATTTACCAAAAGTAATCGCCAATGGAAATCTAAACCTATTACAGACCACGATATTACTAATTTTGCAACTGCGCAACAACAATCCTCCATACAAATAGTTGTTGCACACGCATCATACTTAATTAACCTTGGATCCTCAAATGCTGAGATCGCTCAAAAATCAATTACTGCCTTAATCGATGAACTACAACGCTGCGAATCATTAAAAATTCCTTACTTAGTTCTACATCCGGGAACTTATCCATCCCCTGAAAACAGAAACGATGTCCTACTCCAGATCGCAGAACTTATTAATAAAGTTTTTACAACCACTCCCCCCCGACACACATCGATCCTGTTTGAAACGATGGCAGGACAAGGTTCCACTATTGGTAAAACACTCGAAGAACTCGCTCTTATCATCAAACATGTTCACCTGAAGCGTCATGTAGGTATTTGCATTGACACCTGTCACATCTTTGCCGCTGGGTATGATATTTTCGATCAAAAATCATACACGCAATTCTGGAAACAAGTGAACGACACGGTAGGTATAGAGTTTGTAAAAGTAATCCACGTAAATGATTCAAAAAAAGAAGCCTCTTCAAACGTTGATCGACATGAACACATAGGAAAAGGAAAAATTAATCCGATTTTCTTCAAATTATTGATGCAAGATAAAAAACTAAAAAACGTTCCCAAAATATTAGAAACACCAAAGGCCGATGATGAATTTGAAGATGATAAAAAGAATTTAGCGACTCTTAGAAAATACGCGATCTCATAAAAAAAGATCGATGGTGGAATCAATGCCCCCTAACCAGTACAACAAAAATCCACCATCGAAAATAAGCAGTTCTCCGACCATACTACCTTACTATCAAAAACAAGGAAGGAGATGCAATCATCATACAGAGCAAGATGGCTTTATCAAAAATAAAAAATTTACTTTAAAAATTAGCAACAAAAAAAGGCCCTTAAATCAGGGCCTTTTTTAAAATTGCAACAAATAAGCAACTGCGCAACAAGCTCTTATACTAACATCTCAGTATAGTGTTGAACAACATCACCTTCTTTCCAGTCTGTAAAACCATCTACTGCAAAAGCGCAATCACTACCTTCTGATACGGTAGATGTTTTGTTGCGATCTTTTTGTAAGGTTCTGATGATACCATGTCCAACTTGTTCGCCATTGCGAAAAACCTTAACTTTTCCACCTTGTTGAAAAAGTCCACTCTCAATTCCTGCACCAGCGATAATCCCAACCGTTTTAATTCTAAAAACAGCCTTAACTCGACCAACGCCTAGAATTTTTTCTTGTACTTTTTTAATTCTGCTCAATAACAATGTAGCCTTAGCATCATCAAGTAATTGATAAATAATATCAAATGTTTTAATCACAACACCTTTTTTGGCTATGTGCGATGCTTCTTTAAGCACTTTAATACCCAAACCATATACCACAGAATTAGTCGTAGCGGCTAACTCAACGTTATTTTCGTTGATATCACCAACGCCAATATCAATGATACGTATTTTTTCAGGTTGCTCATTATTTAACTTAATAATGCTTGCAAATAACGCTTCTTTTGAAAGCAATGTGCTTGCTTTAAGAATTACATTGATTCCACCAATACCCTCTACTTGCTCATGTCCAACAACCTTAGAGTTATCAACTAAGTTATTGTACTGAACAACGCGTTGATGTTTTTTCAGCACCGCAGCATCTACAGCAAATTCAAAAACATCTCCCGGTTGAGGCAACGCAGAGAAACCTGCTATTTGAGCAGGAACAGAAGGAGTAACCTCTGTTAAATTTTTACCAGCATAATTTTTAATAGAACTAACTTTGCCAGAAGTAGAGCCACATACAAAATGGTCACCACGTGCAATAGTACCGCGCTGTAAAATCACCGTAGCCACAGCACCACGTCCATGTTCCATTTTAGATTCCAGAACAAAGCCGCGCGCAATGTCTTTTGAATCGGTTTTCAAATCCATGATGTCAGCTTGTAGTCTTAACAACTCGAGCAATTCATCAACGCCCTGACCTGTTTTTGCAGAAATTGGAATACATGGCGTTTGCCCACCCCAATCCTCTGGCAATAAATCTTGATCAGCAAGTTGACGCTTAACTATTTCAATTCTGTCAGGCGAAACTTTATCAACCTTGTTTAATGCAACAACAGCCGTTGCGCCAAAAGTCTTGATAATATTAATGCTTTCAATAGTTTGAGGTCTTAAGCCATCATCAAGCGCTACCATGAGTACCACTAAATCAGCAATCAAAACACCGCGTTCACGCATCAAAGAGAAAGCTTCATGCCCAGGAGTGTCAACAAATACAAGATTTCCATACTTTGTTGATACTTCATAAGCAGCAACTTGTTGCGTAATTCCACCTTTTTCGCTTTCAGCAACGCGCGCTTTGCGAACATAATCTAAAAACGAAGTTTTACCGTGGTTCACATGCCCAACAACAACAACCGTCGGAAGGCGCGTTTCGCTACCAGTAGAACTTTTAGCTTCGATAAATTTTTCTAACACTGCATCATTATTTTGACGCAATTCTTCGAACTGAATACCAATATCTTGAAGGACTTTGACAATCTGATCTCTTTTTAAAACTTGATTTTTATTTGCAAAAATACCGCGCTTTAACAACTGCACGATTAAATCTGTTACGGTACATTGCAATTTTTGAGCAAGATCGCCAACTGTCATATCAAAAACAACAATCTTTTCACCCGCCGGTAAACCATATTTAAATAATTTTCCAGTATCAACAAGACTTAGCTGTTTTTTGAGTGACTCAACAAGAGAATCTGACAAAATATAAGCATGATCGTATGTTCCAGCTTTGCGATCACGCAAAGTCTGAAGAACGCTTTCTACCGATATACCATATTGCAGAGAAAAATCTTTAATTCGCATGTATAAATAATTCGCTTTCAAATTTAATTATTTGACCCAAAATCAACATCTTCTAGGCCTTCTCCAGACGAAACAAGCTCAACATCAAGACCCAAAAGTTCTGACGCAAGGCTAATATTTTGTCCTTGTTTTCCAATAGCAAGCGCTCGCTGATCTTCGCTGACCCATGCGCGAGCTCTTCGCTCGTCCACGATTTCAACTTTATTAACCTCAGCAGGTCTTAACGCCAACGCTACGAGCTCTTCTCTGGAATTGCTCCATGAGAAAACATCTATTTTCTCACCATTAAGCTCTTTAAGAATAGGCTTTATGCGGCTTCCGCCTACACCAATACATGTTCCAACAGGATCAATGTTTGGATCATTTTGGGCAACAATAACTTTGCTTTTATAACCAGCGCGTCGAGCAACTGCTTTAATTTCAATTAATTTGTCATATACTTCAGGTATTTCAAGCTCTAAAAGCCGAGCAAGAAAATCAGATGATGCTCGATCCAAAATCAACTGTCCGTTGCTGCGATACTCTTCATGCACTGTTTTGAGTAACGCCCGAATCGGACGACCTGCTACATATTTTTCACCTGGAATTGATAATGACTTTGGAAGAAACGCTAATGTGTCACGAACCATGACCAGGGTTCCAGAATATTCATGCTTATGAACAACACCCTGAACGATTTCTCCAATCTTGTCTGCAAACATATCACGAATACTATTAGCTTCCATATCTTTAAGCTTAGCAGCAATAAGCTGTCGCGCTTTCAAAATCTCAACTCGACCAATCGGTTCCTCAAAAGAAAGCCAAATTTGATCGCCAACAGCAACATTTTTTTGAAGAGCCATCGCTTTTTTAAGCGAAACTTCTGCTTCAGGATTTTCAACTGAAGAGACTACTGTTTTTTGTATTTCTACAACAAGAGCTTCTGATTTTTTGTTAATAGCTACTCTCAAGACCGCATTAGGATATTTTTTAGCATACGCGGCTTGAATGCCTTCGCACACAATAGTATGCAATAATGCGTGATCTAAACCTTTTTCATCGACAAGTTCAGCAATAACTTTATTTAACATGTTTCGATTTGGACCCCGTTTTGAGAATTATAACTATTTAGACAGGTTTCAGAAGAAATCTATAAACATCTTATCAAAAAAATCAAAAATGAAAAGTGAAACTATTTCTCCAGATCTTCGACTTACTATTATTTCTTCTTTATAGATATTCTTTTATAAGAGAAGAGTAATAGGTGAATGATTTTTATGTGGATAACTTTCCCGCGATGGCGACTTTTTGCTTATAAGGCTTGTTTTTTTAGCTGTCTTTGGATGTGGATAAGTGGTGGATAACTGTGGGATTGTTTTGTGTTGGTTGGTTCGAAATCCCCTCCTAGAGGGCAAATCGAGCGCAGCGGCATGTCGATTGGTCGACTGAATCGACAAATCAAGTTTTTGAGAATAGATAGGGGGGTAAACTTATCCACCACTTATCCACCACTTATCCACCACTTATCCACCACTTATCCACATGAAAAATGATAAAATTTTGTTGTTATCCCAGTATATATTTTGTTAGCAACTGTCCCCATTGGCTTTGCAGCGCGAATGGAGATTTGAGGTAGTTGTGCGCGATGGTATGTTCTGGGAAGTAAACGGAGATCCCTTGCGCCTTGCGCAGTTTTTGCCCTACCTTGTTTTCCACAACAAGCAGCGGGAAGAGGCTGAGTCCGGTTTGTAGTTCAACTTGTAGAGCATTGCGAACCTCTTGTTCCCTTGCTTTATCTTTTAAGGAGATGTGCTGGATGTGTTGTTGTAGGTTTTGATAGAAGTGTGCGATGTCGATATAGCTTGGCTCGTCAAAGCAGGTGCAATATTGAGTTGATTTACATTTTCTGATGATATCTGTAACGTTACGATTTTGTTGGTACTGCAAAGCTTCACACAACAGTGCTGCGACTGCGTGAATATTTAGTTCTAGTGCTTCTATATATGCTAAATCAAGCGCTGAAAGTGTGTAATCATTGATGAGTTTGTGGTACGCCTGTTCGTATGATAATACGATGTGTGAAGCAAACTGTTTAGGTGTAAGAGTTCCTCTTTGGAACGGTTCAAGGACCATGTCATATCTCCATCCTGTTCCGTATACTACTTCTTGTGATGTGACGAAGTAATCTGCATAACGTTTGCATACTGATGCGACTTCAATCATAGACATTAAACAGGCATCGAAACAGATAAGTGAGAGTTTTTTACCATTAAGAATTCTGTCGCGAATTTGTTGTAGTACGTATTCTAGATCGTGATTTGATATGTATGACTTAAATGTGTCATCAAAGCAAATTCCTCTTTTGTTGTCGCTGTGTAGGGCCTTCATTGCTTCTTGGTATATTAAGGTGAGGTAACTAATGCCGCGATCAATTGTTAACTTATTGTCTGTTGGGTTTACATAAAACAGATCACAAGGGTTTACGGTGCGCGCAAACATAGGATCAATTGCGCCTGTTCCGTGGTTCCATAGTATAAGGGCGTAGTTATCAGCAGGATAATGTGTTACTGCCCACTCAACGCTATTAATGAGTGTTATTGGAAGGCCACTGTTTAGTTTTTCAGTTGGACTATCATCATCTTGCACCAAGAGGCGGCGTCCTTTTTTAATGATATATCGTTTGGTTGGATTGAGGTGCCCGGGAGTATTGAGCTGTACGACGATAGAAACGTTTTCATTTGATCCAATTTGTTCCATTTGTTTGAGGTTTTTCCATGCAAAATAGTGTAGATTATTATCAGCGGCCATGTAGACAATGAACGTCCAAGATGCTTTAGGGTTGATTGATCGTATTTCTTGCAGGTCGTCACTGCTTAGCTCGATGCCACACTGTTCTTTTTGGGTCTCTGATATGAGCTCTTGAAGATCTTCTTGTGTGATAAATCGTTCGTCTCGTTGTGCATGTATTACATGCCCTATGCTGTATACGGTTAATATGATAGAAAGGTGCCATAATATTTTTTTGCGCAACATATAATTCCTTTTTTGGGATGTTTCGTTAAATATTTACGTATGCTTAGGAAGGTGCCAGAGAGGAGGGCAGAAAGGCAACTGTTTTGGTCCATTTAGCATGAAAGAGCCATATGATAACAGCCGTAATTCCAAAGCTTAATTGAAAATCAAGAAACAAGATGTGCAATGGATTGTATTGGATTACGAGCAGCGTTGTCAGGGTAAATGCATGAACGCCTGAGTATTGATATCCATGTATTTTACTAAATATTTGTAGCAAAATCATGCAAAGAGATCTTAGAAACGATACGCTTGGTATTGTTATGAGCCAATATCCAATCGCTAGCATAATATATATGCCAAAGCGAACTCGAGATCGTATGCGTGCATAATGGAAAATAGCGATGCACAAACCAAGTAGTGTTACAAGATGAATACCTGAGCGAGCCATGTGGTGTGCAATCCCCCAATATAAAGATTGGTGTTGTATGGTTATTGCTTGATGGTCATGCTCTTTTTTGCCCAAGAATAAAGGGTTATAGAGGTGTGCGGTTGCGCTATCAAAATAATGAGTTAAATATTCGAGCGCAGACTGATACCAACGAGGTTTGTGTTTTTTATAAATGAAAAATCGCTCTGAAGTGATATATGCAGTAGCCCAAATTCCTTCTTTAATTAGATACGTTGAGTATGGGTTTGATAATTCTGGTTGTTGTAGATGCATTTTGTAGAAAACTATTTTTTGTCCAGTTTTTAGAGTTAAAGCGCGCTTATGGGGAATTTGTATAGAGAGAAGCTTTGACGTTAACATTGCTCCTGTGTCTTGGTTATATACATTGGTAGTTTGTAGCAAAATGGTCGTTGTTGGTTTATCGAGCGTGTTGGTTTGTATTTGTTGAATAAACCCTCGCACAATGAGTGGTTTGTTGAGAAAATTTTGATCAGAGACAAAGTTTTTCTGTTGTTGTTTAATGCGCATGAATATTAAAGTTGCTGCGCATGCACAAAGACATAAAGTCTTGCGATATAATTTTGTTTCTTTAGTGCAAACAAGATAACCAAGGAAGAAAATTATGGGCAACAGGAGCAACCAGTTGTGCGTGAGAAGGATAATGCTTGTCGCAATACTTGTTGCTACGCACCACATTAGGATGCGCGTTAAAGGAAAGAAATAAGTAGATTGTTCGGTTATCATAGTGAGTACTAGCATAGCAAAAAATATCTTTTTCTCTATGCTAATAGGGTGAGTGCGTGTAATCAGTAATAAAGTATGGGAACTATGCTGAATCAAAAAAAAGTTTTTAAATCAGTTCTATCAAATGGACTTACCGTTTTAATTTATCCAAAAAAATCTGCACCTAAAGTAGCCCTTCAAATGTGGTATAATGTTGGTTCTAAGCATGAGCAGCCTGGAGAAAAAGGCATGGCTCACTTTTTAGAGCACATGATTTTTAAAGGTACAAATGAAAAGTTAAGCGAATCAGATATCAATATGATTTCGCAAAAACTTGCTGCGTACGCCAATGCTTTTACGTCATATGATTACACGGCATATATTTTTGATGTTCCTGTTGCGAACTGGTCACAATTGTTACCAGTATTTGCTGATTGCATGCAAAACTGTTCTTTTTTGCAGGATCATATGAACTCTGAGGTGAAAGCGGTAATTCAAGAATTAAAAATGTATCGAGATGAATATACTTGGACGCTTGCGGACAGCTTAGTGACTAATCTTTTTGAGTCTCATCCGTATCATTATCCAATTATTGGTTATAAACAAGATTTGTGGAACTTAAAACGCGAAACATTTTTGAAATTTTATAAAAAATATTATGTTCCTAACAATGCTGCATTCGTTGTTGTGGGTGATGTTGATCCAGTAGAGGCTTTAGCAAAAATAGAAGTTGAATTTAGCGCTATTGCGCGCGGTGCAGATGTGCAACATGAAGAATTCTTCTGTGATCAAGAGTTGCAGTCGAAACAAGTAACGTTGTACAGAGAAACGCAACAAGCATTTTGCATGCTTGCTTTTCTAGTACCAGGAGCTCGTGAGAAAAAAGATTTTATATATGACATTATCGGATCGTTGCTTGTTAATGGTAAGGGATCTCGTTTGTATAAAAAATTAGTTGATGAAATGGAGTTGGTTGTATCCATCCATGCGTTGACTTATGATTTATTTGATAAATCGATTTTCTTTATAGAATTTAAACCAAAGTATGAAAAAGATATTCCGCAAATTAAAAGTATTATTTTAGAAGATATCTATCAACTATCTTATTCTAAGATACCTGAAACTCAAATGCGTCGTGCTCTTAAAATTGCCCAAGTTGACTATCAACATTTGCTTGAAGATACACACAAGCAAGCATATGCAATTGGTAAATTTTTCATGGCAATGAAAGATGAGAACTATCCGTTTGAATATTGTAAATACGATGAAAACACCATAGAAAAAGATGTGCAGGCTGTTTTGCAGCAATACTTCAGAAAGTCTTTATGCAACAGTGGTAGTGTGTTAAATGTTGCGCTAGAAGATAAGGATTATTTGGCTCGACTTCAAGATGAATCAGATGAGCTTGATAGTAAAATTTTACAGGGCAAAGATCGAGTTACTGAAGTAGAAGATGGAAAATATGTCCATCAGGTACAGGTTGAAAAATTAGCAAAAACAACATTTGCAACTCCTGAAACATACACGCTTGCAACGGGTTTGAAGGTTATGTTGTATAGAGACACAGAAATAGATCTTGTTGAATGCGCGCTGAGTTATAAAGCTGATCATAAACATGATCCAAAAAACCAGCTTGGACTGAGTAACTTAGTAGCAAAAATGATGATCGAAGGATCAGCTCATTATCCTGGGTCAATGTTTGTACAGGAAGCTGAATCGTATGGAATATCGCTTTCGACTCATGCGGGACATATTACAGCATCGATGTTATCTGTTGATGCGCCAAAAGGACTTGAGCTTATAGCTGAAATGTTGCAGCGAGCTGAATTTGATACATCTACTTTTGAAAGAGTAAAAAGCAAAATTAAAGCACAGTTGACTCAGTATTGGGATACTCCTCAGCGTTGTATTGCGCAAGTAGCGGAGGAGCATGTATATGGTGATCATCCATATGCGCATTTGTCGTTGGGTACAGAAAAAACTGTTGAACATATATCGCATACCACTTGTTTTGATTTTTATCATAAAATGGTAACACCTCAAGAAGCAGTTCTTGTTGTGGTTGGTAATTTTGAAATAGATGCAATTAAATCTGTTATAGATAAATATTTTGCCTCTTGGCAGGGCAAAGCTATTGCAGATATTGCATATCCAGCTTTGCCTAGCGTGGAAAAACAAATAGTTAATATTGCAAAGCAGCGCGATCAAATAGTTATGGCGTTTGCGGGGCTTTCTGTGGACAGATTACATCCGGCATACGATGCATTTTTGGTATTTGATCAATTGTTGTCAACCGGAATGAATTCATATTTATTTTCGCTACGCGAGCAAAGCGGTTTGTTTTATACTATTAGTGGATCTACGGTATACAATGCTGGAAAGCAACCGGGTATGATTTATATTAAAACAATTGTATCTAAAGATCGCTTACAAGAAGCGCAGTTGGCGATTGAAAATTGTTTAGATAGTTCTGTTGATCGAGTAACAGATGAAGAGTTTGATGAAGCAAAAGAGATGGTAATTAATAAGTTTTCTACGTTATTTGAAACGTATGAAAATACGGTTAATACGTTTTTGTTTCTAGATGAATATAATTTGCCGTACGATTATTTTGAAAAACGCATTGCAACAATTCGTGCAATTAAGCGTCAAGAGATGCAAGAGGTTGTGCGACAATATTTAAATAGCAATAAATTATTATGCATTAGAATTGGCAGAGTTTAATTAAAAAAGGGTTGAGAATGAATCCATTTGTATGTGTATTATGTGTTCTGGGGTTGGCTTCTGTACCAGTATCTGAAAGAAATTTATCCATTGATAGAGCATCTACTGTTATGGGTATTACGGTCTCTGATAGCGTACCTTCTGATTTATCTGAGCTTTCAGGTTTTTATAGAAGAAGGCAGGTTGCCTTATATAGCAATAACACTGCTGTGGGTGACCAATGTACAGCTGTAGGAAATCGCCGCGCAAAACATCGAGCTAAATATGGAAATAACAGACAAATAGAAGTATATCAAGAATCAAATATGGGTGGTCAGACTGAGCATACTCATTGTTCTGTTACAGCGAATCAGTGTCCGGCGAGAAGTTTTATACAGAAAAAAAGACGATAAAACGGTTAATATAAATGGTTGCAAATATGAAATATCTTTTGCTGTTGCAAAGAATTTAAATTTTTTATAGCTTTCTCAAGCATTTAAATTCTGTGTATTTTAATATTTAAAGAGGAAAGTATGAAAAAGATTTTAAGTTTAGTTGCAGTATTTGCTGTTCTTGGACTTAGTGGTTGTGGGGGCAGCACATCTACGCAAGCCGTGAAGCCGAAAAAAATATCGACTCCTACAGCGCCGGTAAATAATAACCCGCCGCATTAAAATAATTGTGTATAAAGATTGTCTGTAAGAATTGCCTTAGCTATTGAAAGACTTCTGGATAATTGCTTGATAGAAGGGTTTGATGAAGTGCAAGATATGATATTAATAAGTTTTTATCTTGCTTGAAGTGTATGAAAGCCCTGTTTATGTGTTGTCTCTATATCAATATAATTTGCTATGTAACAACTTTTGCAATTAAGCGCTAAAAAACGTAAGAAGTGTTACAGTAATATTTAAATAGCATAAATCTATTTAGAATTGGCAGAGTAGAAAGCTTTTTTAGGATAAATTTTTGTTGGATAACAAGAATGATGAGTGCTAAAGAAGAGCCTTTATAAATGCATAGATAGATGGTAGTGCTTTGTAAAATGTAATTGCTGAGGGTTATGACTTTAATTTTTTGTCAAAATAATTAGTGTTACAATAATTATTGCTCCACAGAGCAATAATAGTCAGGTGTAAATATATCAAGATCCAAGTATGGTGAGTTAGAATGATCGAGGTCAATGCTGGAGTTATTTAGATCGATGTTAGGTAAGAAGTTTGTCTGGAAAAAAGACGATAAAACAGTTAATATAAACGGCTGAAAAGACAAAACATCTTTTGTTGTTGCAAAGAGCTTGAATTTTTTTTTACAATATTCGTAAGAAGTTAAATTGTGTACTTTTATTTAATATTTAAAGAGGAAAGTATGAAAAAGATTTTAAGTTTAGTTGCAGTATTTGCTGTTCTTACGCTTGGTGGTTGCGCGAAAAATAAAGATGAGCAAAAACCAAGAATGACACATAAAGAACAACAAATGAAGAAAGACAAAAAAGCAAAAAAAGCTCAGTCAAAAAAAAGTTCAGTCAAAAAAAATGACAAGAAAAAAAATCACATGATGGAAGATGATCATTCAATGAAAAAAAGCCACATGAAAAAGCCATGTAATCCATGTGATGAAAAGAAAAAACATAAAAAATCAGCGTACTAGTTTTTTAGAGTTGTAAAAAAAGGGTGCTTATACGGCACCCTTTTTTATTGCAGTTGACAACAACTTGAGCAGGTTGTTTTTTCTTTTTTTTGTGGTACTTGTGGTGTTAGTATTGGAGCTGGTATATCAATCACTTGTTGTGTTTCTTGAGCTTTTGCTGCCATGTCTTGCATCTCTGTAGCTGCTTGGCGAAAAGCTTGTGCTGCATCAGTGAGATTCGTTGTGCCAGGAACTTGAGTGTCGAGTGGTACTTGTTGGGTATTCATTGTGGGATTTTGCGCTCGAGCGGTTATTGCGAGCGTTGTGTTTTGTGGCCTGCTTTGGGTGGGCTGCAGTGTTAATCTTGCTGATTGTGGTTGTTGTGATCTTTCAAGTACATCACTTACAGAGCTAAATGTTCGCGCGACAAGCGTCATTCCGTTATGTTGTTCTGCGCGTACTTGTTCTATGGCGCGCACGACTTGCTGTGTAAATAGTCGTATTTTTTCATTAGTTGTTGCATCAAAATCATTAAACAACTGTTGGGTTATCCGTTGATTTGCGTCGACTCTTTCGTTAAATTTTTGTTCTAAAAGATCTTCTCTTGAATGGCATGCTGCATGTACCCAGGTATCAAATCTGGATAGGGTTTGGCGAATGACAACAATCAGCGCTATTCCTGCGCACAATTTTCCTATCATCATTGCTGAATCGACCGATCCTCCGGTGGCAAATGTTCCAGCTAGGCTGACGCCCGTGGAAACGGCATTGAGTCCTGTATTTGTAATAGCTGTTAATGGCAAACCGCGCTTAGGCATGCTGGCGCTTACTCCTGAAGATATAAGCATAAAACCAGTGCTGCCCAGGGCGCCTAGAATGACATCTCTAGTAGTAAGTAGTGGACGAGATGGTGAGAGGATTGCTGCTCTCACTGGCTGTTGATCAGTTATAGGTATCAGAAGTTCTTGCTGGGCCGTTGGGGTGTTAGCATCTATTGGGGATGGAGGTGGAGCGCGCAGGGTATCCTGGGTAAACAATTCTGGCATTGGGCTACTGCAATTTTGATTGTGTTGATGTAGTGCTTGCACTAGAGAGTGAAATGATAATTTGTGTTGAGGTGGTGAAGTGACAGTAGCTTCTATCTGATCAGGGCTTGAGCTTCTGGCTTGTAACCATTGAGCAACTGCTATTTGGCGCCGCGTGCCAGGGCGCATGAGAGCGAAATCTTCGTTTTTAGGGCTGTTGGGTGGTGTTTCTGCTGCGGGCAAATGCGTCTGTTCATCAGCGAAAGTAGAAAGATCTGGCAGTGATGGTCGTAAGCATGGTGCTCCATTTGGTGATATTGGGGTCGAGAGCTTTCTATGGGGTTCGCGTTCCATTGGGTATAAAAGATGTGTAACATTTAGGCAAAATAAGATATAATACAAAAAGAATCGCTTCATATTTAAACCTCCATTAATAACAGAACAACCTCTAGCTTTATTGTAGAGAAAAACCTTTTTTAAAAGCAATAATCTATTTTTTAATATTATGAATTCAAAAATCGATTTGTACAAATATGACCTGATGGACCATGCCAAAAGTCCTAGAAATTATGGACTCATAAGTGAGGCTGATTTTTGCGTAAAACAACAAAATTTGTCATGTGGTGACTCTGTTGTAATGTGTGGCCAGATTGATCAGGGGATAGTAAAAAGGGTGAGTTTTGAGGGTTCTGGGTGTGTTTTAAGTATGGCGATGGCATCTAAGCTGACCGAACACCTGGTCGGGAGGTCTCTGGGTGAAATAATGTTGCTTGATGATCAGGTCGTTGAGTTGCTACTAGGTATGGAACTTGGTATCAATCGGTTGCAGTGCGGGCTTTTGTCAGTTGTGGCAATTAAGCAAGGTATCCAGGAATATTTACAGCGGCAAGCGTGTCAGTAAAATTTGAATAAATGTTGTTCTTATGCTATTTTTTAACTATAAGTATCTTATTTTTACATTTTTGTAGTTTTTAGAAAGATAAAAGCTGCGGTGAAATCTATGTCAAAAGAACGTATAAAACCGTCTCAGTTTGCTCAAGCATGGATTGTGGGTCTTGATAGTGACGCACAATTGTCAGAAGAGCAAAAAAAAGCTATGCAAGATTTATATGAAGGTGAAGTATCTAAATACTCTACTGGTCAACTTGTAACAGGAAAAGTCCTGTTAGTTGATGGTGATGGTGTTTTGGTTGACATCAAATATAAATCAAATGGTATTGTACCATTGTATGAGTTTTCAGAACAAGAAATCAAAGATATCAAAGTTGGTCAAGATATCGAAGTAATTATCGACGAACTTGAAAATATTCAAGGTGACGTTGTTCTATCTTATGAAAACGCAAAAACTGTGCGTGCATGGGATCGTATTACTAAGCTATTTGAAGATAACAAACCTGTTGAGGGTGTTGTTACTCATAAAGTTAAAGGCGGACTCAGCGTTGATATTGGTGTTCCTGCGTTTCTTCCTGGTTCACAGGTTGATTTATATCGTGTAACTGATTTTGATGCTTTTGTTGGCAAAAAAATCGTTGCTGAGATTGTTAAATTAAACAAAAAACGTGGTAACGTTATTATCTCATGTAGAAAATATCTATCAGAGTGTCGTGATAAATCTCGTAAACAAATTCTTGATACTATCGAAGCTGGCAAAGTAATTATGGGTGTTGTTAAAAACATCACTAACTACGGTGTGTTCATCGATGTTGGCGGAGTTGACGGGTTACTTCATATCACTGATATGACTTGGGGTAGAATTTCTCATCCAAGCGAACTTGTTAAAATTGGCGAGAATGTAACTGTTAAAGTTCTTTCTATCGACAAAGATAACAACAAGATCTCTCTAGGCATGAAACAGCTTGGTGATAATCCATGGCAAGATATTGATAAACAGATCCGTGTTGGTTCTATTATCAAAGGTAACATTGCAAGCATAGCTGATTATGGTCTCTTTGTAGAAATCAGAAAAGGCGTTGAAGGATTAGTTCACATCTCTGAAATTTCATGGACAGATCGTATTAACAACTTGAAAGATCGTTTCAAAGTTGGCGAAGAGATCGAAGTTCTTGTTGTGTCGCTCGATATCGACAATCGTCGTATGTCATTGAGCATCAAGCAATTAACAAAAGATCCATGGTCAACTGTGCTTGAAACTTACAAAAAAGATGATCGCATTAAAGGTAAAATTACTAATATTGCGGATTTCGGAATTTTTGTTCAAATTATTCCTGGTGTTGATGGATTGGTACACGTATCAGATTTATCATGGACTGAGCACATTGCGCATCCAAGCGACTTGTATAAAGTAGGTCAGGATGTTGAGGCTGTTATCTTATCAGTTGACGAAGAGCACAAAAAAGTAGCTCTTGGTATTAAACAACTTTCTATGGATCCATGGAAAACAATTGAAAAAGATATGCCTGTCGGTTCACGAGTAACTGGTGTTGTTACGAAAATTGGTAACTACGGTGCATTCGTTAAACTTTCAAATAAAATTGAAGGCTTAGTGTATAATTCTGAGTTGGATCAACAGAAAGAGAACCCTGTTGAAGTTGGTCAAACAAGAGAATTACGTGTTGTAAACATCAATGCTTCAGAGCGCAAAATTGGCTTAAGCTTGAAACTTGAAGAGAGCAGAGAAGAGCAACAAGCTCCGGTTGAAAAACCGAAGAAGAAGCAGAAGGCTGTAGAAGTAGAAGTTGCTGATAAATCAGCGGCTGCTGCATCTGCTCCAAAAATGAAGTCTGCGCTTCAAATTGAGCTTGAAAAACATGCTGCTCGTCAAAATGATTCAGGCGAAGAATCACAGCAAGAGAAAAAGAAAAAAGCTAAAAAATAGTAAAAAGGAAACAAATATGGAACAAACATTTGCTATTATTAAGCCTCGTGCTGTAGAAGAAAAACACGTTGGTGCTATCATTGCTATGATAGAGGCAGCTGGTTTTGATCTCGTTGCTCTAGAAAAAGTTACTATTTCTAGAAAGCAAGCAGAAGAATTGTACGCTGAACACAAAGAAAAACCTTTCTTTGGTGAGATGGTTAAAAGCATGACTTCTGCTCCTGTTATCATCATGAAGCTCCAAAAAGACAATGCTGTACTCGCTTGGCGTGATTTGATGGGTGCAACAAACCCAGCAAATGCGGCTGCAGGCACCGTACGTGCTCTTTATGGTCGTGGCATTGGTGACAACGCAACGCATGGTTCAGATTCAACTGCAAGTGCTGCTCGAGAATTAAAAATATTCTTTGGTGGTTGCTGCTAATCACTTTGTTGTGAAAATCATGAAGAAGGCGCTCTCAAGGCGCCTTCTTCTGTTTTAAATTACATTGCTATGTTAAAATTGTTTTTTCTATTTTGAATATTTTCTATATTCAGTTTTTAAATTATCTTCTATTTTTTTATAATCCGTTGCGTAAAAATGTGATAAGCTTGCATCTTTTAAAGCATTTTTTTTGATGAGAAAATCTATCCCGTAGTAGACTCAAAAACGGCAGAAAGTTTGATATGCCGATCAGCTGCTGTTTTTGCAGGGAGACCTTTGCGTTCTTTAATGAAACATTTTTTAGATTGCTTGGGTGTTTGACAACTTTATTTTGTTGTAAAATTATATCCATGTGTGTGGTGGGCAAGGATCAAAAAACTTTATTTTTTAATCCTTATGCGATGAGTGTAATTGCAGTACAATGTGAACATTTTGTTTTCTTTGTATACACAGTCATCTTTTGTGTTAAGCGCGAAAAGGAGTTGGTGGTTATGAGGGTATTATGTGGTCTATATGCGTGGATTATCTTAGTGCTTGCATCAGCATTGTATACAGGTGGTATGGTGTATACACGATCAGCGTGTATCGTAATTCATGGCACTTGGGCTCAAGGTGCTGCGTGGTATCAACCAGGGGGAGATTTTTTTGAAGCCATTGCGCGTAGTGCGCGTGAATTAAATATCGTAGATGAAGTAGTTCCTTTTTCATGGTCTGGAAAATTAGGGTATCGGTCCCATGTTCAGGCAGCGTTGTTGCTTTTGAAAAAAATAATGGAATATGATTTTGTGATTTTGGTTGCACACAGTCATGGTGCGACAGTTGGTATTCTTGCATCAAAGCTTTTGGCTGAAAAGATTTCAGTAGGAAATTATTTGCCTAAAATCAGCAGATTTTACGCATTGGGGGTTCCGGTTGATCCAACGGGTGTGATCTATCCCGACATGTTGGTAATTGAGAACTTTTATAATCTATTTTCACTTGGTGATTTAGTGCAACCGGTACAAGGAATGTATGAAAGATGTTTTCGTGAGCATGAACGGATAGCAAATATTGCAATTATGCTTGATGATATCTATCCGCTGCATACACAATTGCATCACGCAACCATAGGTAAATACCTGTTAAAAATACCAGATTTTTACATGCAAAATGATTGTAATAATTTTAAAATATTTCAACATATGATGCCTGCAGAAATTATATTTTATCATCACCAAAATCCAACATATGCATTGCAGCCCAATAGAGATTTTTTATTGCAGCTTGATAAAGCAGCGTCGAGTTTGATGGACAATGCTTTTTTAAGAAAAGGAAAGCAGCAGCAAGAGGATTTTTCTTGAGCTTCGATGAGCTCTCTGGATCGCTTTGTGTGTTTGTATACATTGTGTACCGCGCGGGCAATGTAATTTTTGTTGTGCATGATGATTATGGTGAGTTTGTTGTTTGTGATGCGGCAGTCAGTTGAAAAACATGAAAAATATTGATCTACAAATTTGTGTGTGTTACAACAGGTTTATTGTTGTCATTTATAAAAAGGATTGGTATGAAAATCATTGCAATGATGAATCAAAAAGGTGGCGTTGGTAAAACGACGACCGCTGTAAATATTGCTGCTGGTTTGGTGCGCGCTGGCAAGCGAGTGTTGCTCGTGGATGCAGACCTTCAGGCAAACGCAACGACTGCGCTTGGGCTTACTCCTCATCAAAAAAAAGATGTCGCTTGCGACCTATTTTCAGTGCTTACAAATGCATGTACTGTTTCTGAAGCTATGTTGTCGCGTGCTGTGCAGGGTAAGCATAAAAAATCTGAAATGCATATGATTCCGGCAACGATTGCTCTTTCTGGATTCGATCAAGTAGTTCGCGCATTACCAAATAAGCAATTGCTACTCAAGCAACTATTGCAAGAGTTCGACAATCAGTATGATTATATCGTTATTGATTGTCCGCCGAGTCTTGGTTTAATGACTATTAATGCGCTTATTGCCGCAGACGAAGTTATTATTCCTGTGCAGCCAGAATTTTTTGCTTTGCAGGGAATTTCGCAGTTGCTTGATACGGTAGAGTTGCTGCAAAAAAGTCTTAATCCAAATCTTAAAATTGGTGGTGTTGTTTGTACTCGATTTAATCGACGTAAGATTCACAACGAAGTTTTATCTTGCTTGCAGGATAGATTTCAATCAAAATTGTTTGCGACAAAAATTCATGAAAATATTGCGATAGCAGAAGCTCCAAGTTTTGGACAAACCATATTTGAATATAATCAAAATTGCTCTGGGGCATATGATTTTGATCTTTTGGTAAAAGAATTTTTAAACAAAGAGATTCGCCAGATGTCGATTCCTGTAGGCGCAGCTACTCATAAACAAATGCAGAAATAAAAAAAGGATTTATGTATGAAAAAAAGATTAGGTACGATACCTAAAGGGCTTGAGTGGATTTCGCAAGCATCAGAGCCGCAAGCTGCTATGCCTGCAATGAAATTAAGTAGTGATGTGATCCCTGCTGCTCGACGCGGACTTCAGGATGATTTAACGCGCGCTACGTTTATTTTGCAGCAAGAACATTTGGATAAAATAAAAGCATATGCTTACTGGGAGCGTGTACAAATTAAAGATGTACTTGAGCAGATGTGTGAGCAGTTTTTTGAGAACAAAAAAGTGCGATCTATACCTGATAAACGAAAATAGTATAAAAAAGCCTGCAAAAAATGCGGGCTTTTTTTGTTGGTATGGTTAATTTATTTGGGAGCGTGTTTATAAAATTTTTTAAGATTTTATAAAATTCAAAGTTAGAAAAAATGAAATATGAACGCAGCTTGGGTTTAAAAAACTTAGTTTTCATGCAAACTTTGAGTATGTTGATGATCATGTTGAATATGCATGGATGACAGAGCTTGATGCAGATCGTGCGCTTGGCCGTGCTTATGTTTTGTCGTTAAAAGAATTATTAGTTGAGTGTAACAAGAGAATTAAATAGTCTCGTTTTTGATGAGTTTTTAAGATCAAAAGGAGTCATCTATAGTGATACTATATCTATTTTTGTTGGGGTCATTCTTATTTTATGATGTAATAGCAAACAAGCATCATGCTTCTTTGGAAGTTTTTAATAATAATATTGAAGATTCGTTTAATGTGCCATTTTATAGTAAAAATTCGTATGGTAATTCGTTAAACCATAGATGGTTAGCATTTATACCATTGGATAAAATATATGTGCACATGGTTCATGAAGAGATAGTATGTCGTCAAAAATTTCATATGACCTTGCAAGAAAAAAAGCAGATGCAGAAGTTGAATTACAATGATTTCGTGCAGGTCTTGCTTGGCAGAGACGATTTATCAGATCAGGATAAGTGGGATCTTTGGCATGATTACTCAGATAAACGTTTTTGGAATTGGAATAATGAGAAATTTGAGAGTGAAATACAACTCAAAGAAGGCATGAAAAAACAGCATAAAAAACAAGAAGCTGAGAAACAAAAACATCATCAAAGGGTGGTTGCAAAATATGAAAAAATAGCATTGCAATCACCGGGGTATGTTTCTGTGTATCATGAAAAGCGTGAGCAAGCATTAAAACAGACAATTCAGGATGGTGGTAAGCAGCATGTGCAAACTCATAAGATTGACGCACAGACTCAAGCTTTCATGCGGGTGCAGGGGATTGATAATCGCCAGTTTGAAAGTTTATCAGGAACTATTTTTAGTCATCAACTATTTCAAGAGTGCGTAGATCATTATAAAAAAGCAGCAATTGTGGTTTATGAATATGGTCTTAAAATTAGTTCGATAATTGCTCACACACTTGAATTTACAAAAGCTGCATTTATAGGGACTGAATATGAACAGTTTGCACTTGCAGTAAAGCTGAGTGATGTTGCAGAGATTTTATCTGATATTTCAGTTGGAGCTTGCAAGGGGATTATAAAATATGGAACTAATGTAATTGATGTAGCGCGAGATCCAAAACAGTTAGTAATTATGGCTCAACATTTATCTGCTTCGTTGGTCAGAGTTTGTGAAATGCTTGGTGGAGCGTTAGTTTCGTATGATCAAGAAAACATAGCAGGTATTGGTAGTTTACAGGCATGTCAGCAAGCATTTGGTAACGATATTGTTTTATTTAATCAGGTATGCGACGCATCTTTAGAGCAATTTAATCAGTGGTATCAAAAAAGTAGTGTTCAAGATAAGGCACAAGCAGCATCAGAAGTAATAACAGATTTGATTATTACGCCTTTTATGGTTGGTAAAGCGATGAAAGCTTGTGGTGGAGTTTTAATGCAAGCACAAGAGGCTGTGAATTTTGCAAGAGCAATGGAACTTGCAGAAGAATTAGGTTTTAGTTGTTTAGAGGCAAAAGAGTTATTGCTTGCAACAGAAGCAGCAGTACAAAAAATTCCTGCAACAGCAGTAGAAATAGAAACAGTAGCAACATGTTTGATGGAAAGCGAGGTTGGTTTCGCTAAAAACAGTAGCTGGTTTAAAGATATACACTCTGTTCAATCATTTGTTGAAAATATTGAAAACATACGATTACAAAATGCGTTTTATAAAAATAATTTTTTGCAAAAAGAGACTATAAAATACTTTGAAAAATATGTTTATGAGCAAAAATTACTCGATTTTTATAAAGATATAGAAAAAACGCATAGTATTATGATGGTTGAGTATGAAGGATTACAAGTTGAAATGGCTTGCAAACCAAAACATCTTATATTTCCAGAGTTAGATTTTAAAACATCAACAAAATATCAAAAAACAGAAGCGTTTATATCAGGAGGTCATGCTGCATTAGGTATACAAAAATTGCAAGAAAATAATTTGATTAAAGTTATATTGCAAGAAAATTTATTTGGAGGATGTAAAGGATTAGAAATAGAACATGTGTTTGGAAAGAGAGTATTAGAGAAATCTATATGGCCACAAGAATGGACTGCTGAACAGATTATGAATTCAATTAAAGAAGCATGGAGTAATCCAATTTTTTTTAAAGAAACAATAAAAGATGAATTACATTTTTTAAGAATTGTAGGAATTGATAAGTCGGGTATTAAGGTTGAAATGTTTTTGAATAAATTGTCACCAAAAAAATTTAAATTAAAGACAGCGTATCCGTATTGGGAAAGCAAGGCAGGATTAATTTTATGATAGTGAAGTTATATGTTAAATATGAAAATAATTTACCAGGATACTGGGTGTTAAACTTTAATCCATTATATGACAAAGAGACTTTGCTTGATTTATTATTTATGTCTTTGAATTCAAATAAAGAGTGGATTTTTATAGATAAAATTGATGAGCGTGTTTTGATTACACAGCATTTTTTTGGTGATGAAGAAGAAGATGATGTAATCTTAGAGTTAAATTATAAAAACTATGAATATATTCTTGATCAATGGAATAAGGTTGTTAATAAAAGACCAAAGTATTTTATTTTATCTTGGCATGAAAATGGTTGGATTGATTTAGAATTAAAAGCTGAGTTGTCTGTTGAAGATCAGCAATACTTAGATCGGGAAAAAATCAAAAAATTATCAAAATAAACAACATAAATATATCCAAGATCATCCTGATTATAGTGATGACGTATGGCGTGGGCCACAAGATGATGAATATGAAGCAGATATTATGAACTACTATGAAAATTAGGTTTTTATAGTAATGCTGTAAAGTTTGAAGATTAGAGAATTTTTTAGCACATAGGAATTGAATATGAGTATATTTAAAATAGTTATCGTCTGTCTATTATTTGTTGCTGCTTGGCTTTTGTTGCGGCATAACAGAAAAGTTACTGTGCATGCAGGATCTGTCATTGTACTCAATGGACCATCGGCATCAGGCAAAAGTTCAATTCAAAAAGAGTTTCAGAAGTTAATGATGCCGAGTTTATGGATCAAGGTTGGTATCGATAATTTGTTTGATGGTCCAATGCCTGATATTACGCTTGAGAATATGTCGTATTGGCAAGAGCAAAATTCAATTCGTTGGGTTACGACAACGACAGATGAGCACAGTAATGCAGTCATTACTTTGCATGTTGGTGAGCAAGGGGACAAGGTTGCATATGGTATGAATAGTGCTATTGCAGCATATGCACAGGCAGGATGTAATATTATTGTTGATTACATAGCGTATAAAAAAGAGTGGCTTGATGATTTAAAATTTAAATTAAAAAACAGCAATGTGTGTTGGGTGAAAGTTTCTATACCACTCACTGTTCTTGAGCAGCGTGAAGCAGCTCGCGCAACATCGCCTAAAGGTCACGCACGTAGCCACGTTGATCGTGTATATTGGGATATGACCTATGATCTTGTGGTAGATTCTGCAAAAGATAGCGCGATAACGATAGCTCAGCAGATTAAACAGCATTGTCAGTTGTAAGATTGTTACAGCGACTCTAAATAGTCTGCGATTAATTCTGGAGCGCTGTGTAAAACGGAAATAAAAGATGTATCTTCAATTTTTTGTGTTTCGACAGGCGCTGGAATCATTTGGTTGAATGTTTTTTTCTTTTTGGTTAAAAAAGCATCGTCGTTTTTTCCCATTACGATCAGCGTTGGTTTTTGTATTTTGTGTAAAATCTTTTTGGGATCTGTTGGTGTTGTGGCTAGTGACATAGCTAGGGTATAGCTTGGAACAATCAAAGGATCACTTTCGAGTAATTCTGGCGAATAGTCAAAATATACAGCGGTTTTGTGCGCAGGAAAGCCAGTAGGAAATAATGCTCCTACGGAGTAGGTAGATGCATTTGTTTTTGCTATAAAACCATCTGCAGATTGCTTATGTTCTTTTAGGCTTTTGGTCGTTGCACCTAAATACGGTGTTAAAAGTATAAAACCATTAACATCATCTTGTGGCATGTTGGCAGCAAAATTCACCAGAAGCCCTGCTCCTGTGTTGTGACCTGCCAAATATATGGCTGCGGATGGATGATGTTGTTTCGCCAAAGTTATAGCATCTTTTATATCAACAAACACTTGTTTAGTTAATATTGTATCACCGCGTGGTCCTTGTGAGTTACCATGTCCACGTAGGTCAAAAATATAGCAGCCGGTGTGGTATTGTTCTTGGAGGTTTTTAGCAAACCATTGATAGAGCTTGTTGCCGTACAGACCTGGACCGACATAGAAAATGAGAACTTCTTGATCTTGATCAGTTGTGTAATCATAATATGCAAGCAGAATAGAATCAGATGCTTTTAAAAATTGCGGAGCTTTTAAATCAAACTTAGGAATAGAGTCGAGATCATGCACCGATAAAGGTGTTGTATAAATATGTGCATACGTGAGTAAGCATAAAAACATTTTGAGCAACATACTATCTCCTTTTTTAGATATTTGTTTATGTGCACTATTGATCTTCTGTTGGCTCCGAATTCTCAGGTGTAGCAGGTCGATATTTTGCAGCAATTCTATCTAAAATACCATTCACAAACTTATACGCATCTTTTTCTGAAAAACATTTAGCGAGTTCAATTGCTTCATTGATGATAATATTGTGCGGTGTCTGTGTGTATAAAAGTTCCCAAATTGCATAACGCAAAACAAGCAACGTACATTTACCAATACGTTCAAATCGCCAATTTTCTAAGAAAGGAATGAGGATTTGATCAAGTTCATTTCTTTTTTGTGCAATAGCATCAACTTGATTGACGATATCACCGTGTAAAGGAATGTCTGTTTCGTATTCTTCATTCAATTTTGCAGCAACGCTTTCAGCACTGACCTCATAGTCAAAAGCATCAACGGCGTACAAAATATGAAACAATAGCGATCTAAATTTTCTACGAGATTGAATTACTTCATCAAGCGTTTGGCAAGCATGAGCTGGTTGGGGAATAGATGACTCAATCAATGGTGTTGTATCGTTTTCCATTATTTGTTAATCCGCTCGATGTATGCATTAGTTCGCGTGTCGATTTTTAAAATGTCACCTTCGTTAATAAATAAAGGAACGTTGAGAACTAATCCTGTTTCAAGAGTTACAGGTTTTGTTCCTCCTCCTTGAGCTGTGTTGCCACGCACACCTGGTGGAGCTTGAATAACCGCGAGTTCCATAAACATAGGAGGATTAACAGCGATTGGTCGATCATTGAAATAAATAATGCTGTAAGATTCTTGTTCTTTTAGGAAATCAATTGCTTCTTCAAGTTGGTTCTTGTTGAAAGCATATTCTCAAAGCTGTCGGTATCCATAAAATTGTAAAGTTCGTCTTGTTTGTAAAGATATTGCATATCTTTGTATTCAAGTTGAGGGTCTTCAAATTTTTCACCAGATCTGAATGTTTCTTCGTGTACAAGCCCCGTGAGCATGTTTTTCATCTTGGTTCTGATATATGCGCCACCTTTACCAGGCTTTACAGAAACATAGTCCAAAACCATATATGGTTCTTTATTAAAAAGGATTTTTTTTCCTTTTTTAAAATCGGTTGTTGAGATCACGAGGATTGACTCCTTTATAGAACATTTTGTATTTCGACACCATAATTAGTATACAAAAAACTTACAAAAAGTAAATTGTAAAGCTGGTTTAATCTATGTAGAGCCATTTTTATTAATTCATTGATTGTATTTGTGGTACATGTAAGTGATATCGATTTGAGTCGTTATTCTTATCTTTGCAGGAGAGTGTAGAGTAATAGGTGGGGTTTTTGACTGGTTACACATTATTGACCATGGTGAAAAAATGAAAAAAGAAATAATTTTTGATTGGCTCCATCAAGAAGAGCAGCGTCAAAAATCAGGTATTAATTTGATTGCTTCTGAAAATTATGCACCTCAGGACGTTATGTCCATGGTAGGGTCTGCCCTGATGAACAAGTATGTTGAAGGGTATGTTGGTGCTCGGTACTATAGCGGCTGTGAGTTTATTGATAAAATCGAAGAGGAAACGATTGCGCGATTTAAGCAGTTGTTTAAAGCAGAGCATGTCAATGTTCAGCCGCATTCAGGATCACAGGCAAATTTCGCAGTTTATTTTGCACTGCTGAAACCAGGAGATACTGTTTTGAGTATGCAGTTATCAGACGGTGGGCATTTAACGCATGGTCACAAAGTTAATATGTCAGGGGCGCTTTATAACATCGTTTCGTATGGCGTTGATCCGATTAGTGAACAAATAGATTATGACGCTTTGGAGTTGCTTGCTGCTAAGCACAAACCAAGGTTAATTATTGCTGGAGCTTCTTCTTATCCACGCACCATAGATTTTGCGCGCATTTCTGCGATAGCTAAATCTGTAGGAGCATATTTTTTGGCAGATATAGCGCACATCGCAGGGCTTGTTGCTGTTGGTCTGCATCCAACTCCTGTTGGACTTGCAGATGTTGTGACCATGACAACGCACAAAACATTTAGGGGTCCTCGTGGAGGTGTTATTTTATGTGATCAAAGTTTAGCAAGCAGCATTGATAAAGCAGTTATGCCGGGTACTCAAGGTGGTGCATTTGCACATGAAATTGCAGCTAAAGGGATTGCATGCGCACATGCTGCGCAGCCTGATTTTTATCAGTATCAACAGCGTGTGCTTGAACATGCAAAAACAATGGCAGATTGTTTTAAAAACTATGGGTATAAGGTGATTGCTCATGGAACCGATACACATTTGCTGCTCGTTGATGTTCGTCCGCTCGCCTTGAGCGGTAAAGATGTTGAAAAGCTGCTGGAATCTGTAGGAATATTTGTAAATCGCAATGCGATTCCGTTTGATAGTTTGCCGCCGCTTCAGGGTGGTGGTATTCGTATAGGGACATCTGCGATTACTACTCGAGGAGCAACGAAACAGGATTGCAAAGAAATTGTTGATATTATTCACGCTGTTTTGCAGCAGCGCGGTAAAATGCTTGATATAGGGTCGTTTTTACCGAAGGTACATGCAATAACAAATCGTTGGAATTAAGGTTGAAGGGAGAGGATCATGAAGAAAAATATTTTATGCTTGCTGGGTACATTAACTTTTGCCATGGCATTAGTTGGAGTTCAAAGCTATGTGCATCAAGGGCCAATTGATTATGTGTATCAGTCGCTGCGTCAAAAGAAGAAGTTGTTTAGTTCTGTTGGTTGTACCTATTTGAACGTTATGGTGATTGATGGTCAGACTAAGTTGCTCAATCCGTACGATACAGATTATTACAAAGCGGACGCGCAGCATATCGAAGAATTATCAAAGAAATATAAGGCTGATGTAATTGCTTATAAATTGGCACCGATGTATTTACAATTTATTTCATCAGATGTTGGATATGGAATTTTTGCAACGCGGCCTATTGAAAAGGGTGAGTTTATTGGTGTGTATACTGGAGAGCTACGCCCTGTTCGTTATGGTCAGTCGGACTTCAAAGAAGATGTAGATTATGCATGGTACTACACGGTAGATTCTGCAGATGGTAAAAAACTGATTATTGACGCCAAGTATCAAGGAAATGAGCTGAGATTTATTAATCACGATAACTATCCTAATACTCGACGCATTGATGTTATTGTTAATGGTGTTTTCTATGTTTGTTATGTTGCGCAGCGTTATATTCCTCAGGGCACACAACTTACGGTGCATTATGGTGATGCATATTGGAAGTCGCGACAAGTAACTCCGGCAGCAGTGTCTTAACTCTTATCTGAATTGACCTTGACCTAGTGCGACAGGTGCAACATAAAATTAATTTTATGTATACTATGTAGCGATATATGTATGTGTGTTTTGTCGTGTAATAAAAAGGTTGAGTGGTTTATGTTAGTGCGCATTATATTTATGACAGCTATATTGTTTTCTTGTGCTATATATTCTCAAAATAGTTTTGTGACCATTGTAGAATCAGAGTTGTTGCATAAAACGCAGCAAGGTCAGAAAGTTTTAAAAGAGATCGATGGTTTTGATAGAAAAATTATGGCCATCGTTGAACAAGAAAAACTATTGGTCATCGAACAAGAAAAACAATATGAAGCACTGCGTGATGCGTATCAGAAATCAAAGCAAAATCTATCAGAAAATGCGATGTTTGTTGCAGAGCAAGAATTAATCATAGCTCAAGATCTTTTGCGGGATAAACAGCTGGAGGCAAAAAACCATATTGAGAATCATTATCAAGCTATGGCCGCAAAATTTTGCCGAGAAGTTTGTTTTCGCTACCAGGCAAAATATAAATTTGACGTTGTCGTTTCTTCTTTGTCGGACATGTTTATTTTTGTAAAAAACACAATTGATATAACCAGCCTGTTAATACAAGAACTTCAAAAAGAAACCGAGATACGATCAAAAAAATATAGAACAAAAGCAGAAATTAAACAGTTATTTGCTGATTTAGGTTTGATTTATTTGGACGCCAATAAAATTGATCCATTTTTTGAAAAAATTCTAGATTCGTATCAGAAAGAATATTATGCGGCCAACGCTGCAATGTCAGATCATTACTTTCAAAAATATAGCTCGGCTATTGCAAAAAAACAGAGAGCTCCTGTTTTTGTAGCATGGATATCAGATAGTGTGGGTTGGGGTATTTTTGCTGCTGCAGATATTGCACGGGGTGACTTTATACAGGAGTATGTTGGTGTTTTAATAGATGATGTAGATAGCAAGCGGGACATGAGCTACGCTTGGAATATCTTAAAAGTACCAGAACGTAACCTATTATTTATTGATCCTAAGCATGAAGGCAATGAGATGAGATTTGGTAATCACTCTGATAAACCAAACATTGAATCGGTGCTTGCTCCAGGATGTGATGGTCGCTATCATTTGTGCTATGTTGCAAAAGAAAACATCAAAGAAGGTCAGCAGTTACTGGTTAATTACGGTCCTGTTTATTGGAAACAAGGGGCAAAATATGAGGCTTTAGTTGCAGACTAAAGTTACTTCTTTTTGTTCTTTTGTTTGCGTTGCTTTCTTGCTAACAATCTTTGGCGTGAGAGTTCTTTTTTGTGTGCAGCATGTCGTTTTTTAATACGTGTTGGGGAGTTTAAAAACTCTTTTACTAATTTAGAAGAAATCGACAAGTGGCTACCTGGTTGATCACTCCACGTTGTTGGGATTTCTCTGATGACTTTTTGTTCTAATTTGCATAGATATAAAAACTCGAGATCCCACGACCATCCTGTTTCTGTCATGTATGGAGTTGTTTTTTGAATAGTATCTTTGGTAAATATTTTAGCGCCACACTGTGTGTCTTTATATGGTAGTTTCAGCTTTTTGCGTAACATCCAGTTGTAAAATTTTCCACCGAGTTTCTTGAGCCACGGACGAGATGGAGAAACGGTTGCTCCTGTAGCATAACGACTAGCAATTGCACCATCCGCACCAGTACATGCAACCACTAAATCATAGAAATATTGAGGTAAGGTTGCTAGGTCAGCATCGACAAATCCGATGAGGTCAAAATCTTTGTCTTTTGCCCATAAAAAACCTTGTTTAACAGCAAACCCTTTGCCTCCTGGTTTAAGGTCGATGAGTTCTAGATTTGCGTAGTCTTTTTGCATTTTTTTTACGATTTCAACGGTCTTGTCTTTGCAGTTATTGGCCACTACCAAAAATGTAGCGCTGTCCGGTTTGAGTTGGAAATATTCTTCATAAGCTTGAATGGTATGTTCAATACGTTTTTCTTCGTTATATGCAGGAATAATGATACATAAAGTTTTTGCATCAAGGGTATTTAAGTTGATGCATAAGCAGAGAGCTATAAGCTGTAAAAGACGCAAATTTGATAGCGACATTAGTTTTTTATTTCATAAAAAGGGGTGATTTTAAGATAAAAGAACATTGTTGATAGTCTAGCAAAAAGGCATTTTTTTTCAAATGAGAGCTTGTGGTGGGAAAGGTAGTGGGACTATTTGTTTTTAAAATTTAAAAATATGCTAAGCTATAAAAAGTCGTTTTTATAGTGAACTATAAGGATTTATATGGATAAGCTTTATGCTCCGTGGCGAGATACATACGTAATGTCTCATACCCGTGAAAAAAAAGCTGGCACATGTGTTTTTTGTGTGGCGTTTGATGGTCAAGAATCGAATGATGAGCGCTATATTTTGTATAAAGACACAGATGTGATGATTTTATTAAATTTATATCCATATAACGGTGGTCACTTATTAATTGTTCCTTATCAACATGTTGAAAATCTATATGACCTATCGGGTATTGTTTTGGATAAGTTGATGAAACTATCATCACTGAGCACGAAATTTGTTAAACAAGCGTTAGCCTGTGAGGCTATAAATTTTGGAGCCAACATTGGCCGAGCTGCAGGCGCGGGAATTCCGGATCATATACACTTACATGTTGTTCCTCGCTTTACAGGTGATACTGGTTTTTTCACTACCATTGGTGACGCTAAGCAAGTATCGGTCGACTTACAAAGAATCTATCAGACTTTAAAACCGTATTTTGAAAATATAAAAATATAAAATATCCTTGGATTTAATATGAAATCATTAGAATTACGTAAAAAGTTCTTCGAATTTTTTATGAAACGTGGTCATGAAAAAGTAGCAAGCTCTTCTCTTATTCCAGCTCAAGATCCAACCATCTTGTTTACTAATGCTGGCATGAATCAATTTAAGGATGTCTTTTTGGGCAGTGAGCAGCGCAGCTATAAGCGTGCTGTTTCCATTCAAAAGTGTGTGCGTGCTGGCGGTAAGCATAACGATCTTGAAAATGTTGGTTTCACTCAGCGACATTTAACCTTTTTTGAGATGATGGGAAATTTTTCTTTTGGTGATTATTTTAAAAAAGAAGCAATTGCATATGCTTGGGATTTTCTAACCAAAGATATTGGTCTTGATATAGACAAGTTATATGTATCGGTTCATTTTACCGATCAAGAATCGTATGACATCTGGCATGAGCAGATGGGTGTGCCAAAAGAGAAAATATTTAAACTAGGTGAAAGTAATTTCTCTTTTGGCACAC